>Ga0187893_10000315_pt1 | contig 125313 bp, 146 predicted proteins | sample MA1701074metaG_FD_139574 | JGI IMG/M metagenome (GOLD analysis project Ga0187893, IMG submission 139574) | White microbial mat communities from a basaltic lava cave in the Kipuka Kanohina Cave System on the Island of Hawaii, USA - MA170107-4 metaG ...
ATCAACACCTCCACCGTCGAGGGTGTCATGGTCTTCTCCGCCGCCTCCATCGCGCCTCCTTCGGCGCGACCAGGGGGGTCAGTTTTAGTGTCGCAAGGGGGTCAGTTTTGCTGTCGCCCTACATGGGCTTAGTCGTGCCAGGTGCATGGCTATCAATCGGATGGAGGCTGAGGGCCGAAACGGAGGGAGCGCTAGACGGCGCTGGATAGCGCCGTTGAACAAGCGGGCCGATACCTGCAACCAATATGAGCCCCTGGAGCGACGTGGCCGCGTCGACGCGATGGCGCTCGTGCCTCTAGCCCCCCGAGCGCTTCGACTTGAGGCCGCGTGAGGCGAGGGCCGCCTCGACCTTGTCGCGCTGGTCGCCCTGCAGCTCGAGGGCGCGATCCTTCACGGTGCCGCCCGTGCCGCACGCGCTCTTCAGCGCCTTGGCGAGCGCGGCGATCTCCGCAGTCGAGCCGGGCAGGCCCGTGACGACGGTGACCACGCGGTCGGACGCGCGGCGGTCCAGGCGAATCCGAATGCGACTGCCGTCGTCGCGCGCCGGTTCGACGCGCGCCTTCTCGCGCTGCGTTTCGCCGCCCGTGGAGTAGACGAGACGCGCGTTTGGGATGCGGCTCACGTGCTTCAGTCTACCGGAAGCTCTCCGCTAGAATCGTCCTGGAGGCACTGCTTGTCCGACCTCGTCACAAGAGAGCCACACGACGGCGTCCTCGTGCTGACGCTGCAGGACCCGCCGGCCAACACGTACTCGTACGAGATGATGCGCGCGCTGGACGTGGCGATCCTGGACGCGCGGATGGACGACAGCGTCCACGTGATCGTGCTGATCGGCGCCGGCGAGAAGTTCTTCTGTGCCGGGGCCAACGTCAAGATGCTGGCGTCGGTGACACCGCGCTTCAAGTACTACTTCTGCCTGCACGCCAACGAGACCCTGAACCGTCTCGAACAGACGCCGAAGCTGGTGATCGCCGCGCTGAACGGGCACTGCGTCGGCGGCGGCCTCGAGGTGGCGATGGCGGCGGACCTGCGTTGGGCGCGCAAGGGCGCGGGAAAGGCCGGGCTGCCCGAGGTCGCGCTCGGCGTGCTGCCGGGCACTGGAGGGACGCAGCGGCTGCTGCGCCTGCTGGGCAAGGCGCGCGCCTTCGAGCTGATGGTGACGGGCCGCCTGTTCGAGTTCGAGGAGGCGCACGCCCTCGGCCTCGTGAGCGAGCTGATCGAGGCCGAGTCGGCCGACGCGTTTCGCGCGCGGGTGATCGAGAAGGCCCGCGAGTTCGTGCCGCCGGCCCGGGCCAGCAAGGCCGTGGGCCTGATCAAGCGCGCCGTGCATTCGGGGGCCGAGGCCGCGTTCACGGAAGCGCTGGCCCTGGAGCGCGAGTTGCAACAGCAGCTCTTCGAATCCGAAGATGCGCGGGAGGGCCTCGCCGCCAACCTCGAGAAGCGCCAGCCTTCGTTCAAAGGGAGATAAGCCCGAGCATGAACCTGCGTGCCGCCGCCGTGGCCCTGGCCGCGGCGGCTCTCACGGGCTGCGGCGGGGGCGGCCCGGATGGGCCCTTCACCGACTTCGTCGTCGCCGTGAACGACCAGACCTTCGTGCTGCGCCTCAGCGACCGTGGCGCGATCGCCGCGGCGTACGACAACCTGCGAGGGCGCAACAACCAGTTCCCGATCGGCCCCTTCCGTGCCGGAAACGGGGGCTTCAACGCCCCATGGTCGTGGCATCTCGACCCCGACGAGACGCGCATGACCGAGGCGGCCATCGAGGTCTGCGACGGCGAGCCCAACTACGTCGAAGCCCACCTCGAGGACTACCTGCAGGTGGGCAGCTATTGCCCCTGGGGCGGCCGGGTCGTGGCGGTCAAGCCTTAGCGGCGAGCTTCGCGACGGTCGCGCGCTGGGCGTCGAGCGCGGGTCCGCCGTCCAACACCAGCCGCGGAATCGCCGGACCGCCCGCGGTGGCGACCTCGCTGGGGTCGCGCCGAAAAGGCACGAACACCAGCCGCGGCTCGCCCCCGTCGAGCTTGGCCGATTCGATGGCCTGCTTCACGACGAGTGTCGTGAGGCGAGCGGCCGAGGTCTTGCCGTTCAGGGCCCACAGCACCCAGGGCAAAAGCTCGCGGGCGTCCTCGGCCGGGAGCGAGGCGCCGATCAGCTCGGGCCGGCCCCCGATCGGCACCTTCTCCGACTCGAGCCCCAGGCCCGCGCCGTGGATCCACTCGACGAGCTCGCGGAAGGCCACGTCCCCGACTTCGGTGCCGAGCAGCGAGAACGCCGGGACGAAGACGAGCGGGCCGCGGGGCGCGAAGCCGGGCGGCAGGCCACGGGTGTGTAGCGCCTTCGCCCACGACTCGAGGCGGTCGTGAACCTGCGCGCCGATGCGCAGCCGGAATGGAAAGGCCCAGAACGGCAGCCACGTGGCGTCGAGGTCGCCGGGCGAGTGCCCCACGGACGTGAGGCGAATCCCCTCCGGCCGCAGCTCGAGTCCGCGGTGGCAGTTCGGGCACGCCAAGATCACGGAGCGACGATCGAAGGCGGCCTCGTGGCCGCAGTCGGGACAGCGCGACTTGACCACGACCGCCCGCGTCTCGCGCGACTCGGGACCCTCGGGGTCCAAGGTCGTCCCGCGCAGCAGTGCTATGCCCTCCTGCTCGGACGGGTAGCCGCCGATCGTGGCGAAGCCCGCATCCACCAGCACCAGGCTCTGGCCGGCGTCCGTGATCACGCGGGCCAGCCAGACCGGACGGTAGACGAGGATGCGCCGCCCGAAGCAGAAGCGCCCGCGCTTCGTGACCGCGTCGAAGCCCGCCATCAGGTCGCGGCCCTCCCAGCGGCGCACCTCCTGGTACGTCTGGTCGGCGATGGGCGCCCAGGGCAGGTAGGGTCCCTCGGCCTGCATGTCGCGCCGGCGCAGCGGACGTACGCGCGAGCCCGAGAGGCGCAGGCCGCGGTCGCGCAGGTTGAAACGGCGCGTGTCGTAGGCGGGGACCGTGTGCTCCACCAGGAACGAGCGCAGGCAGACCTCCTTCCCCCCGTCTTGCCGGCGCCCGAGCACGGCCTGCACGATGCTCCCCGTCAGGTGCCAGTACGGGACCTGGAGCCGGTGCAGGTCGATGACGCGGACGCTCTCGCGCAGGCGCTCCTCGTACTCGCGCAGCTTCTTCTGGACGAAGGACTCCGAGGGCGGCGTGCGCGTGCCGTCCTCCTCGAGCCGCCCGAAGCGCTCGATCACCTCCGCGCGATGGGATTGGACGCGGTACTGGATCACGATGTCGCGGACGGCCTCGCAGTGCGGCACCTGCGACTCGCCCAGGAAGATCTCGTCGCGGCCGGGGTGATCGACAGCCAGAAACGAGCCGCAGTGCGCGCAGCCGAAGGACCGCGCCTCGGCCTCGATCTGGCTGGGCGCGCCGCAATGCGGGCAGCCGAGGACGTAGCTGAGCGGCGCCTGGAACGGCGCGTCCTTCGCCGGAGGCATGCGGGTGCCGCGATTATAGAATCCCGCCATGGCCGACCCGGTGAGCTTCGAGGCGCGCGGGCCCGCGGCCGTCGTCACGATCCGGCGCCCGCCCGTGAACGTCCTCGACCTGGCGACGCTCGCGGCCCTCGACGCAGAGGTCGCCGCGGCCGCGGCGGCGCCCGACACGCGGACGGTCGTGCTGTGCTCGGGCCTCGATGGCGTCTTCTCCGCGGGCATGGATGTGGCCGACCACGCCCCCGAACGCGCGCCGGGGATGCTGGCGGCCGCCCACCGCGTGTTCCGCCGGATCGACGCGCTGCGGGTGCCGGTGGCGATGGCGGTGGACGGCCGTTGCCTGGGCGGCGCCGCCGAGATCGCCCTGCTGTGCGACGTGGTCTATGCCTCGCCGCGCTCGCGCTTCGGCTTCCCCGAGATCGACCTCGGGTGCTTCCCGCCCGCCGGCGCGGCGCTCTTGCCGGGGCGCGTGGGCCTCGTCGCCGCAGAGCTGGTGCTCACCGGCACCATCGTCTCGGCCGAGGAGGCCGAGCGCCTGGGACTCGTCACGCGCCTGGTCGCAGAGCCGATGGCCGAGGCGCTGGACTTCGCGGAACGCATGTCGAAGCGCAGCGCCGCGGCCGTCACCCTCGCACGTCGCGCATTGCGCGAAGCGGGCGGCAGCGGCTTCGGCGCCAGGCTCGAGCGCGCCGAGGCGATCTACCGCGACGAGCTATTGGCGACCGAGGACGCGGCCGAGGGCGTCCGCGCCTTCCTCGAGAAGCGCAAGCCCGACTGGAAGCACCGCTGACCGGCGGGAGCGGTAACATTCGCCATGCGCGCGTCCAGGATGGCCGTGGCGGTCGGCTTCGTGGCCGTCTTCGGAACGGCCGCGCCGAGCGCGGCCGGGCCCAAGAGCACCCTCTTCGACCTGGACAAGGACCTCATGGCCTTCTTCCAGCTCCAGGCGAAGATCATGGCCACGAACCCTGGTCGCGACGACACGCCGGCGGAGCTCGCCGAGAAGCGTGGGACTCGCGCCGCGCTCTTCAAACAGCACGGCATCCGGGACGACAAGCACTGGGAGAACGAGAGCCACGCAGGGATGGGGTATTCCTTCACCAAGCGCGCGGAGAAGATCTACGGCGGCGGGGAACGGATACTGGACATGCGCCGGGCCGCGGGGGACGGCAAGACACTCCAGCAGTACCTCAGCGACCGCGTGACCGCGCAGGAACGCTCGCAGCAAGACCTGGAGCAGTTGAAGAACCTCCACAACCCCGCACTCCTGGATCCTGCGCTGCTCGAGCCCATCGAGGGCGTCACCCTGGAGCAGTACGTCGCCGCCGCCAATGCCGCCACCTTCCACGGCGACGACTTCGCGGCGGTGACGAAGGAGACGGGCATCAGCCAGGCGAAGTACGAAAGGCTCACCGAGAAGTGGACGGAGCGCATGCGGGCCGACGTCACGCGCCTGGTGATGTCGAAGTACGGCGCGTACTTCATGGCCGCCGCCCGCGGGAGGTTCGCGTCCGCGGCGAGGGACCTGAGCCAGGCCCTCCTGAACGACCGGCCGCTCCAGGGCCCCGAGCCGCTGCCGTTCGAACGGTGGGTGGAGATCACGCAGTACTACGACTCGCGCGCGGGCGAGATCAAGGGACCGGCGGATGTCACGCGCGTCCTGGAGCCGTACGGCCTCAGCTTCTACGAGTGGAACATCGCCTCGAACTGGTGGGGACGCAAGCGCGCGGAGGCCATGAAGCGCGACGACCGGCAGTTCCTAGGGACCTGGTTGGCCTTGATGGAGAAGTACCGCAAGCAGTTCGCGGCCAACGCCAAGTAGGGCCGTCCGAACCAGGCAGCGATGAAGCGCAGCGCGACCCTCACGAGCAGCCCCGCGCCTAGTCCCAGGACCGCAGCAGCGGCTTTCCGCCCAGCGACGTGTAGGCCCCGAAGGCCGCGAGCCCGCCCATCACGAGGATCCAGATGAGCGCGGCCTGGCCGTACCAGGCCGAGAAGTGGAGCGTCGCCGGAATCGCGAGGGTGCCGCCGCCCAGCACGAACGACGTCACCACGACGGATAGCAAGCCGAAGCGGGACATCACGAAGAGCAACAACGTCATGGCGACCACGGCGCCCAGGGCTTCGCTCGCGTGGCGTCCGCCCTTTCCGATCATCAGCACCGCGGTCAGCACGAGCAGGACCACGCCGGCCGCGATCGCCACGTGCCGGAACACAGCGCGGGCGAGCAGCAGCAAGACCGTGACGAACAGGCAGCCACTGATGGAGGAGACGGCTGTGAGCAGGATGTAGGCGACGGTGGGCCTGACGCCGGCCAGCATGCCGTCGGCCACCACGGGCACCGTCCCTTCACCCCAGAGCCCGGGCAGCAACCGTCCTACAGCCCAGGCGTAGCCCATCACGATGGCGCACGCCACACCCATCAACACGTCCCGGCCCACGCGCGCGTCTCTCCAGCGCCCGCCCAGCAGCCGCTGCCAGGAGATCAGCGCCTCGGGCCAGCGACGCCGGACGGGCGGCTCGATGGCCATGTAGAGGAGCCACAGGAAGGCGGCGCTGTACAGGCATCGCGCGAGGACGGCGACCAGGAGCGACTGCTCCTCGAACAGCGCCGAAGGGCGGTTCTGCAACAGCCACGCGCCGAGGCGGGCGAAGAACGCGAACAGCGCGAGGCGCAGCGCGCCGCGCCGGTCGCCGCGGCCCAGCCGGAGGTTGCGCAGCGCCAGCAGCAGCCCGGTCGCGAGGGTGACGAAGAACAGCATCAGGAAGGCTCTCTCCCCGAGGCGGGCGGCCGCGAAGAGCGCGGTCTCCTCGCGGGCCGGCGCCCAGGGCCCGAGAACCCGGAAGGACACGAGGCGGCCCCTGTGCGCGGCGGTCTCGATACGCACATCGACATCGAGGACCGGATGCCTGCCGGTCCAGGCCGCACGCCGGTCGGCGAAGCCGGGCGGGAGGAGGGACGGCTCGGCGGGCTGAACCCGCGCCGGGTCGAAGCCGGCGGCCGCCAGCACGCCGTTCCATTCCAGGTCCTTGCCAGGGTCGCTGGTCGACGGGAGGGATCGAAGCTCCGCCAGCCGACCGGCCGTGTCCAGCCACAGGACGACCTGCCCCGGCGTCGTGAGGGGCGGTTCGTCCTGGCTGATGCGGCCGAACAGCGGCTGGGGTATGGGCGCGAAGCCGGGCCGGTACCAGAGCCGCACGATCGGCGTGTGTGCCGGAAGGGAGCCGCGGCGCGAGACCCACTCCAGCAGCGGCTCGTCGTACACGAACCCCGACGCGGCGTACTCGCCCGCCGGCACGTTGAAGCTCGCCAGCATCTCGCGCGCCCGGAAGCGCAGCACGTCGGGAGGCATTTCGAGGGGCACCTGGCGCAGCAGGGTGAGGCGTTCGGCGACCGCCATCGCCCCTGGAAGGCCGACGAGCACGAAGGCGAGCAGCCCCAGGGCCACAGCCGGCTTCAGCGTCCCTGTCGCGCCCGCAGCGGCGACCAGTTCCGGCGCGGGCGTCTCGCCGGCGGCCTTGACGGCCGCGAGCGGATCGCCGCCGGCCAGCTCGGCCGCCACGGAGGCGGCGGAACTGGGTCGCTTGGCGGCGTGCTTCGCCAGACAGCGCAGGATCGCGTGTTCGACCGCGGGGTCCAGATCGCGCACGACGGACGAAGGCTCGGGCGGTTCGGTCTCGCGGTGCAGCCTCGCCATCTCCGTCGCCGAGTTGCCCTCGAAGGCGCGCTTGCCCGTGAACAGCTCGTACAGCACGAGGCCGAGGGCGTAGAGGTCGCTGCGCTCCGAGGCGCCGCGGCCGTCGAACTGCTCCGGCGCCATGTAGGCGGGGGTGCCCGCGATCTCGCGCGTGGCGTCCTCGCCCGGTGCCACCGCCAATCCGAAGTCGGTGAGCCGCGCCCGGCCCTGGCCGTCGATCATCACGTTCGCAGGCTTCAGGTCGCGGTGCAGCACGCCGCGCTCGTGTGCCGCGCCCAGGCCCGCGCAGATCTGGCGGGCGATCTCCGCGGCCTTCTCCTTCGGCAGCCGGCCGATGCGCCGCAGCAGGGACGCCAGGTCTTCGCCGTCCACGTACTCCATCGAGATGAAGTGCAGGCCGTCGGTATCGCCGATGTCATGGACGCGGCAGACGTTCGGGTGGGTGACCTGGCGGGCGAGCCGGACCTCGTTCAGGAAGCGCGAGAGCCGCGCGGGGTCGGCGCCCAATGCCACGGGCAGGAACTTCAGGGCGACCGTCTGGCCGAGCTTCAGGTCGTCGGCGCGGTAGACCTCGCCCATCCCGCCCTTGCCCAGCAGCGCGACGATCCGGTAGCGGCCGGCCAGGACGCTGCCGGAGGCGAAGCGCCCGGCGTCCGCTGGAGACGCCGGTGCCGTCGGCACATCCGAGGTGCGCGTCGGCGACTCGTCCGACATGGGGTTTGGTCGAGAGTATGGCAGGGAATCAGGAGCGCGGCAGGACGAACACCGCCGTCGTGCGCCCGGGGACGACGATCCGCCCCGCGGCAGGCTCGAACCGGCTGCTGCGCGTGACCGCGTCGGCCGAGGCCGCGAGCACCGGATGCAGCTCGAAGGCGACGCTCTTGAGCGAAGCGTCGGTCACGTCGAGCTCCGCGCGCCGCGAGTTCAGCACCACCAGGATCGCCGAGTACGGGTCGTCCAGGCGGTCCTCGCCGCTGTTGTCGAGGCTGAAGACCAGCACGCCCGGCGCCTGGCCCGGGCCCGTGTTCGGGAAGCGCAGCCGATGCTGGATCTCGTCCACGCGCCGCAGGCGGAACAGGCGGCTCGAGCGCCGCACGCGCAGCATGTCGCCCACGTGAAAGGCGCAGTCGAGGATCTCCGCGCGGCCGACGCGCAGGCGCAGGTCGGCCAAGAGACCCGCCATCACCGGCCAGTTGCGCTTGTTCTCGCCGGGCGGCAGGCCTTTGGCCCAGCCGTTCGTCTCGTAGGTCCAGTCGATGGCGTTCCACCAGTCGCCCGAGTTGAAGCTGTTCCGGTCCAGCGACTTCGAGCGCAGGATCTCGTCGCCCGCGTGGAGGAAGGGCACGCCCTGGGCCAGCAGCACCAGGCTCAAGCCGAGCTTCTGCATGCGCACGCGGTCTGCGATCGTGGCCGACGCGGCCGCCTTCAACTGGATCGAGTCGAACAGCGTCTCGTTGTCGTGGGCCGAGACGTAGACCACGTTCTCCTGCGGGTCGAGGCCATAGCCCACGGGCCGCCCGCCGTAGTCGATCTCGCCGCCGCTCAGCAGACGGCCGTCGGCCTGGACGAAGCGGTAGTCGCGCAGGTTGCCGGCGATACCGGTGCGGATCCAGTCGGTGTAGCGCAGCAGCCGTCCGCGCTGCTCGTCGGGCGTGCCCTGCGGCGTCCCGTTCGGCTCGTCGAACAGGCCGCTCAGGAAGCCCTGCTCCTGCAGGCCGCTGAAGGCGCCCCCGCCCCGCGCGGCGTCGCGCAAGCGGTCGTTGAAGGCGCCGATCCCGGTGCCGGCGATGTTGGCCTGGCTGGCGTTGCGGCCGCGGGCGCCGCCCTGCACCTCGCCGAAGTCCCAGGCCTCGCCGTACACGTAGATGCGCTTGCCGTCGACGCCATGGCGCTGCGGATCCAGGGCATCGAGTGCGCGCCTGACGCGCTGCATCGTCGTTACCATGTGGTGGCCCATCAGGTCGAAGCGGAAGCCGTCCACCTTGTAGGCCGTGGCCCAGGTCAGGACCGAGTCCACGACGAGCTTCTCCATCATCGCGTGCTCGGAGGCGGTATTGCTGCAGCAGGTCGAGCTTTCGACCTGCCCGTCGCCGTTCAGGCGGTGGTAGTAGCCGGGCACGATGCGGTCGAGGACCGAGAACGGGTCCTGGCCGTGGGCGTGGGTGTGGTTGTACACGACGTCCAGCACCACGCGCAGGCCGATGTCGGAAAGCGCCTTCACCATCCCGCGGAACTCGAAGCTGCGGCGCGGGCCGTCGGGCTCCGTCGCGTAGCTGCCCTCGGGGACCGTGTAGTGCAGCGGATCGTAGCCCCAGTTGAAGCCGTCCCTTTCCTTCAGCGTTTCCACGATCCCGGCCTGCTCCTCGGAATGGCCGGGCCGCGTGCGAAGCGTCTCCCAATCGGGCTCCTCGCGCTCCGCGGCGACTTCGTTGACGGTCGCGAAGTCGAAGGCGGGCAGCAGGTGGACGTGGCTGAGACCGGCCTCCGCCAGGCCTCGCAGGTGCTGCATCCCGGCCGAGCCGGTCTGGCCGAAGGCGCCGAAGGTCCCGCGTAGGGCCGCGGGGACGCTTAGGTCGCGGATCGAGAAGTCGCGCACGTGGAGCTCGTACAGCACGACGTCCTCGAAGGCCTCGAGTGGCGGCTTGGGCAGCGCATCCCAGCCCTCCGGCTTCAGTGTCGGGTCGTTCAGGTCCACGATCTGGCTGCGGCGGCTGTTGGCCGAAAGGCTCACCGACCAGGGATCGGTGACCATGTTCATCTCGACCTTGCGCGTGGAGGGAGCGTAGACCTCCACCTCGTAGGCGTAGTACTTGCCCATCCAGTCGGCGCGACCCGGAGCCGTCCAAACGCCCGTGGCGGGGTCGTGGCGCATGGCGTGGGCGGCGCGCCACGGCGAGGCCGGGCCATCGGCCAGGTGGAGCGACACCGAGCGCGCCGTGGGCGCCCACACGCGCAGCGTCGGCACGCCGCCCTCGAGAGCGACGCCGAGCGGTCCGTCGTAGGCATAGAGGTCGTCGATCGCGCCGGGGACCTGGAGCGACGTGGCGTCGACGAGGCGGCCCTCGGCATCGGTCGCCGACAACGCGAGCTGGTCCTTCAGCAGGGCCTTGACGCGCGCCGGGTCGGTCTCGGAGACGTGGTAGGCCGACAACTGCCGCAGGTGCGGGAAGCGTCGGCGCAGCGCCTCTGGCACGTCGCCCGCGGGCTGCAGGGCGACGGTCGGGCCGCCCGCCACGCCGCGCGCTTCCAGGCGCAACGAGCCTCGCGGGCTGTGGTGCAGCGCGTAACGCACGCCCGGCCGCGGCGCCGACCACAGGATCGTGGTTCGCGACACCCAATGCGCCCGCGCGCTGGCGAGATCCCCGACCAGGGGCGCGCGATCGGAGCGGCTCACCTCCGGCCGCCCCGCGAGGAGCGCGGCGGCGAACAGCGCGACGCCGATGGACCGTAGCATGCCTGCCGCTCCACGCTCGCGAGCATTCTAAGCGGCTATACTCCGCCCGTCCGAAGCTCGGGGGTGCCCTTGAGACGAGTCCTTCCCTCCCTCGTCCTGGCGGTCCTGCCGGCCCTGGCAGGCGCCCAGACGTCGCCGTTCGTCCCCGACCCCGTGTTCCGTGAGTTGGCGGGCGAGATCTCGGGCGACCGGGCCTTCGAGAGCGTGCGCCAGCTCTCGCACTTCCATCGCACCGACGGCAGCCGCGACTTCTTCAAGGCGGCCGAGTGGATCCGCGACGCCGCGGTCGCCGCCGGGCTCGAGGACGTGAAGCTGGTGCGCCAGAAGTGGAGCGGCCAGGGCTGGTCCTGCGATTCCGGCTCGGCCTGGATCGTGGAGCCGGAACGCCTCAAGCTCGGCGACTACGACGAGCTGCCGCTCGTGATCGCGGACCACAGCCGCACCACCCACGTGACCGCGGAGCTGATCGACGTCGGCGCGGGAACCGCGGACTCGGACTACGCCGGGCGCGAGGTCAAAGGGAGGATCGTGCTGGCCAGCGGTTCTCCGGCAAAGGCCCAGGAGCAGGCGGTCTGGAAACGCGGCGCGCTGGGCCTCGTGTCCTCCGTTTCGAACCGGCCGTCGGCATTCGACGCTCCCGACCAGGTCGCCTGGGGCCGGCTGCCGTTCGACGCCAAGGGCGTCGACGGCGTCAAGGACGGCACGGCGTCCGCCTTCGCGATCATGATTTCGCCGCGGCGCGGCGAGGAGCTGCGCCAGCGACTGGCGGGCGCCGAGAAGCCGTTCAAGCTGAAGGTGGACATCGAGGCGCGCTATCCGGGCACGCCGGAGCAGGCCTACGTCGAGGCCTGGATCCGCGGCACCGAGATCCACGACCAGCAGATCGTGCTGACGGCCCACATCCAGGAAGAGAAGACCTCCGCCAACGACGACGGCAGCGGCTGCGGGAACGTGCTCGAGATCGGGCGCAGCCTGACCAAGCTGATCCGCGAGGGCCGCCTGCCCCGGCCGCGGCGCGACATCCGCCTGTGGTGGGTGAACGAGCTGGACAGCGAGCCCCAGCTCTTCCGCGAGAACCCCCAGGAGCCGCGCAAGATGCTGCTCAACATCAACCAGGACATGGTGGGCGGCCGCCAGAGTTGGGGCGGGCGTGTGCAGTACGCGAGCCGCTCGCCGTGGAGCCTGCCTCACGCCCTGGACGACGTGATGGAGAGCGTGCTCGGCCTGGTCCGCGACGGCAACACGTCGCTCTTGAGCTTCGGCGGCACCAACACGAAGCCCTTCCAGCGCGAGGTCGTCTCCCTGAAGGGCAGCCGGGAGCCGTTCCACGCGCGCATGGTCCCGTACTTCTCCCATTCGGATCACCACGCCTTCACGGGCGCGCGCGTGGGCGTGCCGGCCACGGCGCTCATCAACTGGCCCGACTACTGGATCCACTCGACGGGCGACGACCTCGAGAGCATCGACGCCACCCAGTTGCAAAGGAACGCAGTGGTGGTCGCCGCGGTCGCCTTCTACTTCGCCCGCCTCACGGAGGACGACGCGGCGCCGCTCGCCGCGTACGTCGGGGCCCGCGCCCGCGGCCGTCTCGCGGGCGACCTTGCGACTGCAGTGGTGCAGCTCGCCGAGGCCGCGGCCGACGGGCGCGACGCCGCGTACCGGGCCGCGCGGAACCTCGTGGTGCAGTCGAACGCGAAGGAACGTGCGGCGCTCGGGTCGATCCGGCGCCTCGCCGGACGCGGCCGGGCGGCCGAGCTCGTGGCGAGGCTCCAGGAGCAGATCGAAGAGCAGGTGGGCGCGGACCTCGACAGCGTCGAGCGCGCCTACGTCGCGGTGGCCGGCAAGAACCCGCCGAACGTCGAGCCCACGAAGGCGGAGCGCGAGATGATGGCGAAGGTCTTCGTCCCGACCAGCGACCTCGGGACCTGGATCGACGCGCTGGCCGAGAAGATGAAGCCGGTGGCCGGCCTGCACGCGGTGATGCAGTTCGAGGTGCTGAACTTCGCGGACGGGCGCCGCAACGCCTTCGAGGTGTACGAGGCGGTGGCGGCCGAGGCGCTCTCGGCCGGCAGCTTCTACTACGGCGAGGTGAAGCCCGAGAGCGTTCAGGAAGTCCTGGAGCGCGGCGTGAAGGCCGGCGCCTTCACCCTGAAGTCACGTTAGGAGGACCGATGACGCTTGCGACTCTCGTTCTGGCACTGGCGGCGACGGCAGCCGACGCGCCCGCCGCGGAGCCCAAGGCGCTGGCGCTGGCGACCCAGGTGATGCAGGCACTCGGGGGAGACGAGGCGTGGCGCAGGACGCGCTTCCTGCGCTTCGACTTCGCAGTGGAATCCGAGGGCAAGATCGTGATGTCGCGCAGCCACTACTGGGACAAGTGGAACGGCCGCTACCGGGTCGAGGGCAAGACGAAGGAAGGCAAGCCGTTCCTGGTCCTGATGAACCTGAACTCGCGCGAGGGCTCGGCCTGGCAGGACGGAAAGCCTGCCGAGGGCGACCTGAAGAAAGAGCTGCTGGAGCGCGGCTACGCGGTCTGGGTCAACGACACCTACTGGCTGCTCATGCCCTACAAGCTGCAGGATCCCGGCGTGCGCCTGCGCCTGGAGGGCAGCGCCAAGGTGGGCGAGGCCGACTGCGAGAAGCTGGCCCTGAGCTTCGAGGCCGTCGGCCTGACGCCGAAGGACCGCTATTGGGCGTTCGTGAACCGCGAGACCCACCTCGTGGACCGCTGGGAGTACATCCTGCAGGACGAGAAGGGACCGGCGACGCGCTGGGACTGGAAGGGCTGGAAGACGTACGGAAAGATCCAGTTGGCGGCCGAGCGCGTCAACGAAAAGGCCAAGCGGCGGATCCTGTTCCCCGTCCTCGACGTGCCGGCCGGTATGGCCGACGTCGTGTTCACGCAGCCCGGAGCGGCCCGCTAGGACCGTCACCGCACGGCCGAGAAAGCGTCACAACGCGGACGCGGCCGGGACCATTCGCAGCGTAGGCTCCTCGGCGATGCCCGACGGCGCTTCACTTCGGAACGCATCCCTGTCGGTGGCTGGCGGGGCTCTCGCGGGCGCGCTCAACGCCGCCGCGTGCTGGACCGGATGGCCGGTGGCGATCCCTGACGCGGAATTCGCGTGGCACATCCTGCCAGCCGGGGGAATCCACGGGGCGGTGTTGGTGATGGTGGCATTGGTTGTTCGCCTCACCCTGCGCCGTGCACCTCGCGCCGTCTCGTGGCTGGCGGGCCCGGTCGTCGGCTGGCTGGCCGGCTACCTGTCGTGGATGCCGATCTCCCTTTCCATCTTCGCGGACGGCAACCCGTTGGAGTGGCCGTTCGATGGTTCGCAGAATCCGTTGCTGGGCCCCTGGCAGATGTTCGGCCTCGTCGCCTGGGCCTGGTACTGGAGCATGCTCCTCCCCGGCAGCGGGCGCATGAGGCGCGTGCTGGGCGGCGTCGTGGCCGGCGCGATCGGCTCGGCCTGGTTCTGGAGCGCCATGGAGGTCTGGTACCTGTGCCTCCTCCACGGCGCCGTGTGGGGGCTGCTCGTGGGTCAGGCCGAGGCGAACCAGCCCAGGGCCTGAGCCAGGTCCACGTTGCCGCCGCTCAGGATCGCGCCGACGCGCTGGCCCTTCACCTCGCGCACGCCGCAGTAGGCCGCGGCGAGCCCCAACGCTCCGGTCGGCTCGACTACCACTTTCATCCGCTCCCACAGGAAGCGCATGGTCTCGATCAGTTGCGCGTCGCTGACCGTGACCATGTCGTCCACGTTCTGCCGAACCAGCGGGAAGGTGATCGTGCCCAGCGAGGACGTGCGCGCGCCGTCGGCGATGGTCTTCGGATGCTCGACCGTCTGCAGCGTGCCCGAGTGGAACGACCGCGTGGCGTCGTCGCCGGCCTCGGGCTCCACGCCGATCACGCGGCAGCGGGGCGACATGCGACGCGCGCTGAGGGCGGACCCGGAGAGCAGGCCGCCGCCGCCGCAGGGTACTAACAGCACCTGGAGCTCCCCCACCTCGTCGAACAGCTCGCGCGCCGCGGTGCCCTGGCCGGCCACGATGTCCGGGTGATCGAAGGGCGGGATCAGGTGCAGGCCGTCCCGTTCCTGGAGCCCGCGCGCGATCGCCTCGCGGTTCTCGGTCGCCGGGTCGTACGCGACCACGCGGGCGCCGTAGCCCTGGGTCGCCGCAAGCTTGGCCTTCGGCGCGTCCTTCGGCATCACCACCGTGATCGCAATGCCGAGCACCCGGCCTGCCAGTGCCACCGCCTGCGCGTGGTTGCCCGACGAATACGCCACCACCCCGCGGCTGCGGGGGTCGCCGTCGAGGCGCGACAGCGCGTTGTAGGCGCCGCGGAACTTGAAGGCACCCCCGCGCTGCAGGTTCTCGGCCTTCAGGAACACACGCGCCCCCAGCCGCTCGTCGAGGGTCTGGGAGCCGAGCACGGGCGTCCTGTGGGCGATGCCCTGGAGCCGGCGCGCGGCGTCCGCAACGTCGTCGTAGCTGACCATGGGCGCCTAGCCTATGCCGTGGGGCCGGTCTCCTCAACGTACCAGTGCTCGTGGGGAGACATGACCAGGCAGCGCAGGCACTGGGTCTCGAGCCACTGATACGCGCACGCGGGACACAGGCCGTGGGTGTCGAAGGTGTTCCAGACGTGCAGGCACCGACACATCCAGCGGTCGTGCCGGCCCGGCTCCCAGGTGCAGCGGGGACACCGGATGCGAATCCGACCCGAGCCGTGACGCGGCTGCATCCCCGTGGCGGGAGGGGTCACTCGCGTTGGATCCTCTCTTCGGAGCAGCAGCGACAGCGACGTCCCCACGCCCGTCATCGTAGCGCGACGGCTGCGGTATGCTGGCGCCATGCATGGCGACGTGTCCGAGATCCTCGACAGCTACGACCCGGCGGCGCCGCTGTCCGAGGCGTGGACCATCCCGGGCCCCTGGTACACGGACGCGCGCGTGGCGATGCTGGAGCGCCGGGGCGTGTTCGGGCGCACCTGGCAGGTGATCGCCCGCACGGACCAGGTCAAGGAGCCCGGGCAGTTCGTGACCGCGGACATCGCGGGCGAGCCGGTGATCACGGTGCGCGGCAGCGACGGTGTCTTGCGCGCCTTCTTCAACGTGTGCCGCCACCACGCCACCGGCGTGATGTGGGAACCCGAGGGCCGCGCCCAGAACCTCCGTTGCCCGTACCACGGCTGGACCTACAACCTCGAGGGCGAGTTGCGCGGCATGACGGATTGGGACGGGGTCGCGTGCTTCGACAAGAAGGACTTCGGCCTGGTGCCCGTTCGTATCGAGACCTGGGAGAGCTTCGTGTTCGTCAACCTGGATCCCCAGGCCCCGCCGCTGACGGCGACCCTGGGTGGTCTCGTGGACCTGGTGCGACCCCTGCGCGTCACGAAGCTCGGTTTCTTCCAGCGCAAGAGCTACGACGTCGGGTGCAACTGGAAGGTGTACGTGGACAACTACCTGGACGGCGGCTACCACGTGCCGCACATGCACAAGGGGCTGTCGAGCGTCCTCGACTACGCGGGCTACACGATCGAGAACGGGCCGCGTTACTGCATCCAGTCGAGCCCGATCGAGGCGGCGAAGGGCGACGCCGGCGTCGCCGCGGTGCGCAAGGGCGACCGCGCGTACTACCTCTGGCTGCACCCAAATTTCATGATCAACGTCTACGAGGGGGTGATGGACACGAACCTCGTATTGCCGCTCGGTGTGGACCGCTGCCGCGTCCACTTCGACTTCTATTTCGCCGACGTCTCCGAGGCCGCGAGCGCCGCCAACGCCGCGAGCGTCGCGGTCGCCGACAAGGTCCAGGACGAGGACAAGGCGATCGCCGAGTCGGTCCAGCGCGGCCTGCTCTCCAAGGCCTACGGCGCGGGCCGCCTCTCGGTGCGCCGCGAAGCCGGGGAGCACCTGTTCCACCGCCTGCTCCACGCGGAGCTGAAGGCGGAAGAGGCGCGCTCGTGAGCCGCGCGCTCGCCGTGGTGCTGTTGCTTGCGAGCCCCGCGCTGCCCGCGGGCTACGTCGAAGAGATCGAGACGTGGCGCCAGAAACGCGCGGAGCGCCTAAAGGCCGACGGCGGCTGGCTGACGGTCGAAGGGCTCTTCTGGCTGAAGCAGGGCGACAGCGCCTTCGGCAGCGACAAGGCCAACGCGATCGTCCTTCCCTTTTCGGCACCCGAACGCGCCGGAACCATCGCGTTCTCGAAGGGCGTGACGACTTTCCGCCTCGAACCCGGCGTCGCGGGGACGATGGGCGGCAAGCCGGTGACCGAGGGCATCCTGCGCCCCGACAGCGAGGACGTCCTGATCCTGGGCTCCGTGACGATCCAGGCCATCGAGCGCGCCGGCGAGCACGCCATCCGCATGAAGGACATGCAGAGCGCGCGCCGCCGTGACTTCAAGGGCCTCCGCTGGTATCCGGTGAAGGAGGCGTTCCGCGTGGACGCCCGCTTCGTCCCCTACACGCCCGCCAGGACACTCGACATCCCCAACGTCACCGGCCAGGTCAACAAGATGCCGAGCCCGGGCTACGTCGAGTTCAGCCTGGGCGGCGAGACGTTGCGCCTCGATCCGGTCCTGGAAGAACCCGAGGCGACCGAGTTCTTCTTCATCTTCCGCGACGAGACGGCGCCGCGCGAGACCTACGGCGCGGGCCGCTTCCTCTACAGCGCGCTGCCGAAGGATGGCCGCGTCGTCCTCGACTTCAACAAGGCCTACAGCCCGCCGTGCGCGTTCACGCCGTACGCCACCTGCCCGCTGCCGCCGAAACAGAACCGCCTCAAGGTCCGCATCGAGGCCGGCGAGCAGGACCCGAAGGTCCTGCACTAGGACGGAGCGTCAGCCGCGTCGCGCGGTTCGACCGCCTCGCGCCTTGGCAGAGCGCCTGCTACCAGCCCGCCGCGGCACGGCGCGAACCACCTTCCGAAGCGTCGTGTTCACCGCCTAAGGTTTGCGTCGGCCTTCCTTGGGTCCCACTCAAACGTCGGAGCCGTGTTGCTCACGCAAGAGGATGAGGATCAGCGCCACACCGTAGGTCGTGCCGCAGATCGGAGGGTGTGGACGAGCTTCACGTGGAAGATCGTGAGTTTCACCGCGGTCCGACACCGCCCGTCAACTGCCGCTGATACTCGGCTTCATCGAAGTGCCCCTTGGACTGCGCTATGAGTCCGTCCTCGCCGATCGTCCACTCTTCGTACCCGCTGATCCGCACCGCCTTGCCGGTTCCCCCCGGGCCGGTGTTGGTCCCGGTCAGCGTCCAGCGGTAGACGGGGTGGTCCCCTTCGAGGCTGGTCCCGTCCATCGTCACAACCATGTCGGGGAAGGCGGTCATGAAGCTCTGCGCGGCGGCCGCTATCGCCTTGCGGCCCACGGAGGGGGCGCCGGCATTGATCTGGAGCGAACCGTGTTCCGCGTAGAATGCCGCGACGCTCGCCGCATCCTGGCTGCACCAGGCAGCCGTGTACCTTGTCGCGAACTCCTTCAACTGCGCAGCGTCCATCGGCGTGCCCCTCGGCTTGCAGCCGGCAAGCGAAACTATGGGCAGTGCGGCCACGACAACCGCCCGCATGATCAACATAGATCGTGGCGCGATCAGCCCTACTTGAGCCGCGACCAAGTGATCTCGAAGGCAAGCGTCTCACCGCCGTACTCCCACGATCCGGCCAGTACGAGCGTGTCGCCGCTCAGCCGGAAGCGGCGAGTGAGTTGTGTTCCTTCATCCGTGGGGTCCAGAAGGCTGCCCTCCACGTGGTGCGTCACGGTGCCCGCCGACGCGTCGACCGTGTATCGGCCGAAGTAGGCGTCGCCAGCCTCCACAGTCTCGCGAAGCTGCTCGGGCGTCGCCGTCGAGCGGCGCCAATTCCGCCCGCGGGGTGCTATCTGGACGACCATCCTTCCATCCGCGGTGTAGACAAGAAGCCCGTTGTAGCCGTCCTTCGGTCCCACGCTGACCTGGGTTCCGTCGGCACGGCGATCGACTTCGTTCTCCAGACGCCAAGCCCCGACTATGCCGGGCTCGGCTGCGGTCGCGACCTGAGCGCCAAGAGCGAGCGCAAGGACTGTCGTGCCAAGCCAGAACCGACGATCCATCTCACCACCCCACTTGTCCCCGGGTCGCTCCACACCTACCGCGTCGAAGGGGCCTGGAAGGAACCCATTCTAGGACCCAATCCCACGAATGAGCCAAGATCTCGCCCCATGCGGCCGCCCGCGCCTCCAAGTTTTTCGCCAAAATCAACAGAACCTTCCACCCCGCCCGCGCGTCTAAAGCGTTTGAAACCGGAAGCTTGTACAGAGGGTCCGGTCGTCGGGGACGAGGCGGCCCTCTGTGGGGACGAACGGGAGATCCTGGATGCAGAACCTGAAGAACCTGGTCGCCGAGTACGAGCGTCAACTCATCGAATCAGCCTTGAACGCCCATTCGGGCAACCAGCGGCGTGCGGCACTGGCCCTGGGCGTGCTGCCGACGACGCTCCACGAGAAGATGAAGAGGCTCGGACTGCTGCGCCGCGAGGATATGGACGCGGCGTTCGGCGGCGCACAGGCGCTCGAAGCGCACTAGAGCCGCCCGAACCGCGCCGGCGCGAGCTTTCGTGCTAAGTTCGCGCGCGCGGCATGGTGTCCCCGGGTCCCCCGTCCCGACGCGAGAGCCGGCGGGCCGAGATCCTCAAGAGCGCGGCTGCGGCCTTCCGGCGCCGCGGCTATCACGGCGCCAGCGTCGAGGAGATCGCCGACACCCTTCGGATGACGAAGGGCAGCCTCTACTACTACTTCAAGAACAAGGAAGAGATCCTCTACTTCTGCCACGACTGGAGCCTGGACCTGCTCCTCGAGGCCCTGCACGACGCGGAGTCGCAGGAGAAGAGCCCTGCCGCCCGGCTAAGGCGCCTGATCGTCGCCTTCGTGCACATGATCATCGACGAGCTGCACGGCACGGCACTCACGCTGGATCCGCAGGCCCTGTCCCCGCCCCTGCTCAAGAAGATCGTCGCCAAGCGGGACGAGTTCGACCACGGGCTGCGGCGCATCCTGCAGCAGGGAATGGCCGAGGGTGTGTTCGCCCCCGGCGACCCGAAGCTCCTCTCGTTCGCGATCCTCGGCGCCGTCAACTGGATCACGCGCTGGTTCGACCCGCGCGGCCCGGCTTCGTCGCAGGAGATCGCGGACCGCTTCGCCGACTACCTGGTGAACGGCCTGCGGCCGCGGGCGACCTAGGGGCGGGCGCGCAGCCGGCCGTCCCGGGCCGTGTCGCCCGAGACAACGACCAGCCGCAGCGTCCCGACGCTCCCGATGCTGTCTTCGGGCACGCGCAGCTCCACGGCGTCTCCGTGGACACGGACGCGGCCCGCGTCTTCGTCGTCGGCCCTCCACAGCGTGCGGCGGCGCCCGTCGCGGCCGAGGCCGTGGAGCGTCGCAGCCACCAGCACCGACGCCTCGCGCTGCTCTTCGGGATCGGCTGCCATCGTGACGGCGCCCAGCTCCAGTCGGCGCTCGGCGCCGGTGCGCAGGTCCGCCCCGCCTTCCTGGGTCCCCGTGCTGCGGTCGTCGTCGGTATCGACGTACAGCACGGCCTTGAGCCGACCAGAGACCGGCGTGCCGTCGGCCAGGCGCAGGGCGTCGCGGACCGGCCGGTCGAAGCTGAAGCGCAGCACGAGATCCTTGGCGTCCCACGCCGCGTGAAACTCCAGGACGCGCGCCTCGTCGCTCGTGGCCCCGGCGCTCTCGAACTCGACGATGGCGGGCCGTGCGCCCCAATAGATGAAGGGCGGGCCCTCGGCGGCCAGCAGCAGCAGGCAGAGCGCGAGCATCGCGCCGGAGGGTAGCACGGAGGCGCGTGCTATCCTCCGCCGCCGTGAAGGCCACCGACGCCCACATCCACGTGCAGCCCTGGTGGGAGCTGAAGCCGGCTGTCCTCGAGACGATGACGAAGGGCCGCGACGACGTGGACGAGCTGCAGAAGATCATGAAGTCGCCGCAGCACCTGCTGCGCCGGCTCGACGCCGACGGCATCGAGCGCGCCGTGCTGGTCAACTACCCCAGCCCCGACCTGATGGGCTTCAGCCACCGGGTCAACGAGTACGTGGCCGAATACTGCCAGGCGGCTCCCGATCGCCTGATCCCCATGGGCGGCGTCCACCCGCGTTTCGCCCCGGACGCCGCGGCCGAGGTGCGCCGCGCCGCGGAGCTGGGCGTGCGCGCGCTCAAGATCCACCCGCCCCATATGAACGTGGAACCCAACGCCTACCTGCACGGCCTCGACGCGCTGCGCGCGATCTACGAGGAGGCCCAGCGCTTGCGGCTGCCCGTGATGATCCACACGGGCACCTCGGTCTTCCCCGGGGCGCGCAGCCGCGCGGGCGAGGCGATCCTGGTGGACGACGTGGCCGTGGACTTCCCCGACCTCACGATCATCCTCGCCCACGGCGGGCGTCCGCTGTGGATGGAGCAGGCGTTCTTCCTGGTGCGGCGCTTCCCCAACGTCTACATGGACGTGTCGAGCATTCCGCCGAAGGCGATCCCGCAGTACTTTCCCCGGCTGGCCGAGATCGCCGGCAAGGTCCTCTACGGCAGCGACTGGCCGTCGCCCGGCGTGCGCAGCATGGCCGCGAACCTGCGCGCCTTCATGGACCTGGGCCTGCCGGAGGACGCGAAGCGACGGATCGTCGAGAAGAACGCCCGCCGCCTCTGGCCCTAGGCGCGGACGACCTGCTTGATGCACTCCGCGGCCAGGCTGGCCGCGCGATCAGCCCCGACGAAGGCCACGAGACCCCGCCGCAGGAACTCCTGGAACTCCTCGAGCTGGGTTGGCGCGCTGCCTTCGTCGATCGCATGCTTCGCCAGCATGTGGCGCGCCACGGCGTCGGCCGAGTGGGCACCAAGGTCGGGGGTCAGCACCTTGGCGATCCGGTCCGCGGGGGTCATCGTTCAGTCCTCATTCGAGGCGCAATTCTCGCACGAGCCGCGCGCGTTGCTCGTCGGTCAGGGGCTGGGCGTCGAGAGCCATGCGCAAACGGCTCGCGTCCCGCAGCACCGGTCGATAGCCGCAGCCGGGCAGGAACTCCGGCGACGGCTGGGCCAGCAGCGCGCGCGGGTAGTCCCGGCACATCCCCGGCCGGGACGAGTAGCTGTCGCAGGAGCGGGTCGCGCGGTCGAAGTGCGAGCACTCGAACACGAAGACCTGGTCCTGTGGCCGCGTGGCGAGGAGAGTGAAGCCGTTGACGCGCGACTGCCAGCCCAGGAAGAAGCGCCGCAGCAGCGGCAGGTGGTACACCGCCGCGGTGGCGCGGATCGCGGGCCGCTCGCAGCAGGCCGCGCAGCGCTGGCATGCGCCTCCGAGCCTCCAGTGGTCCTGGCGCCGCAGGCGCCTCCACAAGCGCAGCGGGGCGCGGTTCAAGTGGAACACGAGGAGCGCCGCGGCCTTCAACACGCGACGGACCGGTCCGTCGGTCAAGGGCCGCCTCCTACCCGAGGATGCCCAGGTACGCGCGCCAGGGCCCGACCGCTTCGGTGTGGCGGCGGGCCATGACGCGGGCGATCTGGCCGAGGTGGTTGAGGTCGTGGGCTACCCAGGTGGCCAGGAGCTGGCGCAGGGTTACGGGCCCCAGGGCCGGATGGCGTCCCGCGCGGTGCAGGTCGGCCTCACCGAGAACGAATCGACGCAGCACATCGAGGTTCGCCGCGCGCTTGTCCGCGAATACGCGGGCCAGCTCCCCCATGGTTCGCCCGCGGACGATCCCCTGGAAGCCGAAGCGGTCGAAGGGCACGAAGGACTCGCTGTCGCCCTTCTCCATGATCAGGCGCAGCCTGGGGATCCAGTCGGTGTCCTCGCCGAGGATCAGGTGGCCCACCACGTCCCGCGGGCTGAAGGTCCCGGGCGCCTCGCGGGTCTCGCTCCACGCCTCGGGCAGGCCGTCGAGCCAGGCCTGCAGCGTGCCGGGCGTGCGCTCCAGCACCGCCACGGACTCGGCCACGAACGGGTGCACCCGCCGATTCTAGCGCGGGGGATCGTGCTATCGTCACGGGCTCCGGAGGACAGTTTGAGCGTCCAGAAGATCACCGTGATCGGGTCGGGCCTGATGGGCCGGGGAATCGCCTACGCCGCGGCGGCGGGCGGATTCGACACCAGCCTCCACGACGTGTCCTACGAGGCCCTCGAGCGGGCGATGGGCCAGATCCGCAAGGATTTCGACGAGGGCGTCGCCCGGGGCAAGCTGCAGCCCGCCGACGCGAAGGCGGCGCTGCAGCGCCTGACCCCGACCCAGGAGATCGACGCCGACGTCGACTTCGTGGTCGAGGCGGTGCCCGAGGACATCGCCCTCAAGCTGCGGCTGTTCGCGCGCCTCGACAAGGCGTGCCGGCCCGACGTGATCCTGGCCTCGAACACCTCGGGGCTCTCGGTCACCGAGATGGCCGCTGCCACCAAACGCCCGGCGCGCGTGGTCGGGATGCACTTCTTCAACCCCGTGCCGAAGATGAAGCTGATCGAGATCGTGCGCGGCCTCGACACCAGCGACGAGACCATCGCGGGCGTGGCCGAGGTGGCACGGCGCATGGGCAAGGAGACGGTGCTGGTCCGCGAATCTCCCGGCTTCATCACTTCGCGCATCAACGCCATGATCGGGAACGAGGCCTTCTACATGCTCGAGTCCGGCGTCGCGTCGGCCGCGGACATCGACAAGGCGCTCAAGCTCGGGCTCAATCACCCCATGGGGCCCTTCGAGATGGTGGACCTGGTGGGGCTCGACACGCGGCTGTCGGTGCTGGAGTTCCTGCACCAGAGCCTGGGAGACAAGTTCCGGCCGTGCCCGCTCCTGGTGCAGTACGTCAGGGCCGGGCGCCTGGGCCGCAAGGTGGGGCGCGGCGTGTACGAGTATCCGGGCAAGTAGGCGATGCCGAACCTGCGCCTGGTGCGCGAGGGATCCGTCGCGATCCTGACCGTGGACAGGCCCGAGGTGCGCAACGCGCTCGACACCGCCACGGTGAAGGAGATGCACGCGGCGCTCGACAGCGTGCGCGAGTGGCGCTCGACGGTCCTGATCGTCACCGGCGCCGGCGACAAGGCGTTCGTTTCGGGGGCCGACATCCGCGCGATCCGCGAGCGGCGCCGCGACGACGCGCTGAGCGCCATCAACTCCCGCCTGTTCGCGGCCCTCGAGGCCCACGAGGCCGTGAGCATCGCGGCCGTGAACGGCTTCGCCCTGGGCGGCGGCTGCGAGCTGGCCCTGGCCTGCGACCTGCGCATCGCTTCGGAGACGGCCCAGTTCGGCCAGCCCGAGCCGGCCATCGGCATCATCCCGGGCGCCGGCGCGACACAACGGTTACCGCGCATCGTGGGCCTGGGCCGGGCCAAGGAGCTGGTGCTCACCGGGGCTCGCTGGGACGCGCGGCAGGCCCTGGCCTGCGGCCTGGTCAGCGAAGTCGTCCCGCCCGGCGAGCTGATGGCGGCCGCTCGCCGCCTGGCCGATCGCGTGCTGGCCCTCGGGCCGCTGGCGGTCCGGCTGGCCAAGCTCGCCCTCAACGCTTCGTCCCAGATGCCGCTCGGCGCGGGGCTGCTCTACGAATCGGCAGTCCAGGCGATCACATTCGACTCCGACGACAAGATGGAGGGTACCGCGGCGTTCCTCGAGAAACGGACGCCGCGGTTCACGGGCGAATGAGGACTTTCGGCCTCGTGCTGCTCGTCATCGGGCTCTTCGGCTTCTTCTACTGCCAGGGAGAGATGCAGGAACACGACCCCCTGCCGGCGGGGCTGTCGATAGAAGCCGCGTTGCGCCTTCCGGCCGGCCGCTTGCAGGTCGGACAGTACGCCGCCGGCTTCGTCGGCGCCGTCGGCCTGCTGGCCCTGATGTTCCCCAAGGGCCGTTGAGGCGGATAAGCGCCGTCACGGTCTTCTGCGGCTCGAGTATTGGGAACGCGCCGGCCTTCCGCGACGCGGCGGCCGCGCTGGGGCGCAGCCTCGCGGAATCGGGCCGATCGCTGGTTTACGGCGGCGGCCACGTGGGGCTGATGGGCGTCCTGGCCGATGCCGCCCTTGCGGCCGGCGGCCACGTGGTGGGAGTGATTCCCGAGGCGCTCGTGGCCCGCGAGGTGGGCCATCGAGGCCTGCCCGACTTGCGTGTCGTGGCTTCGATGCACGAGCGCAAGGCCCTGATGGCCGATCTGGGGGATGCGTTCATCGCGCTTCCGGGCGGGTTTGGCACCCTCGACGAGCTGTTCGAGGCGGTGACGTGGGCCCAGCTCGGGCTCCACGACAAGCCGATCGGGCTGCTCAACGTCGGCGGCTACTTCGACTCGCTCCTGCGTTTCGCCGATCGCAGCGTCGAGGACGGCTTCGTGCGGGCCGAGCATCGGGAGCTGCTGGTCGAGGGTGGCACTCCCGAGGAACTCCTGGGTGCGCTCGAAGCGTTCGAGCCGCGACCGGCGTCCAAATGGGCTGGCGGACGGTCCCTCCAAAGCGGCGACTCGTCCTCCGATTCAGGCGGCTGAACCCATCTTCGTTCCCGGGGCTCCTGGGTGCTGGCAGGCTTGCGGCGATCGGGAGGAGATCTTCCATGTCCCAGACGCTGTCGGTCGAAGCCAGCGTGCCCCACAACCTGAAGCACCTGGTCGAGGACTACGAGCGGCAGCTCATCGTCGACGCGTTGCGCCAGACGGGAGGCCAGCAGCGCCGGGCGGCCGCGTCCCTGGGCATCCTGCCCTCGACGCTCCACGAGAAGATGTCGCGCCTGGGTATCCCTACGGCGCGCGCGTACCGGCCGTAGACGGACGGATCTTCCCGTAGGCGCGGACGAACCTGTCGACGTAGACCTCGTCGGTGAGGTCCGACCAGGAGGACCTTCAACCGGCGCGCTGACGCAGCGAGCGCCCCAGGGCCCGATCGGCCTGGCGCAGGTGTCGCTCGCGGTGGAAATAGAGGTCGGAACTGAAGCGCGCCGAGTCTCCCGCCCCCAGACCGAAGCCCGCCAGATAGCCCAGGCAATTGCTCGGCGCGGCGAGCAGGAGGAGCGCCGCCACCGCCAGCAGGTTGGGCCGCGGCGACTGTCGCGCGGCGAGCCGCAGCACTCGCAGCGCCCCTCTGCATGCGATCAGGGGCGAGAGGGCGGCAAAGTACAGGCGTCGGGACCAGGACCAGCGCCGGGACCAGAGACCGGCGAAGAGCCGGCCGTTGTTGAAGCGGGAGCCCAGGTACGAGCGTAGTTTCGAGGGCGTGACGTGGGCAGCCTTGGCGAGCGGCTCGAGGTAGACCTGGTGGCCCGCGGCGCGCAGCTCCCAGTGCAGGACGGTCCCCGAGGCGAGCAGGGCGGCCAGCTCCTCGCCCAGCGGCAGCAGCAAGTCGCGGCGGTAGCTGCTGTTGTCCCCGGCCACGGAGTCCACCACGCCTTTCGCCGCGGGGCGGCACCAGCCGCCGTGGGTGTAGAGGAACGAGCACCAGCTCAGGCTGCTGTCAGGGTTCGCGTTGCCGATCTCCGGCCCCACCACGGCGTAGCCCTCGACGTGACGCCGCCACAGCGCTTCCGCCCAGCCGGGCTCGGGCAGGCAATGGTCCTCGATCAGCGCCACGAAGGGCGCTCGCGCGTGGCGCACGCCGATGGCCAGGGCGCTGCCCAATCTCGCGTGCTCGAAGGGCACCACGTGCAGCGAGTGCACGGCGGAGCGCTCGTCCTCGCGGACGGGCGACGGGGCGTCCGGTGGCGCGACGACGACCACCTCCAGCCGCTCTCGGATCGTCTGCTGCCCGAGCCGGCCGAGCATGCCGCGCAAACTCGTTTCGTCTCCGGGATCGACGAACACGACCGCGCTGTCGGGCCCCACGCCCCTGTCCACTGCGGCGCATCCTCGCACGGAACGAGGGTCTGGTAGCATCCGCGCTGGTGTCGCCGGACCGACTGCTGGAGCTGCATCGCGCCCTGCTCTTGCCTCGCCTCATCGAGGAGAAGATGCTGCTCCTGCTGCGCCAGGGCAAGCTGACCAAGTGGTTCTCGGGCATCGGCCAGGAAGCGATCGCCGTGGGGGTCGTGGCGGCGCTCGAGAAGGACGACTGGATCCTCCCCATGCACCGCAACCTCGGGGTCTTCACGGGCCGCGGCCTCGACCTCTCGCGGCTGTTCCGGCAGCTGCTTGGCAAGGACGGCTTCACGAAGGGCCGCGATCGCACCTTCCACTTCGGCCACCTGCCAGCTCGGGTGGTCGGCATGATCAGCCACCTGGGCTCGATGCTCCCGGTCGCGTGCGGCCTGGCCCTGGCCGCGCAGCGCAGGGGCGAGGCGCGCGTGGCCGCGGCGTTCGTGGGAGACGGGGCGACGAGCGAAGGCGACTTCCACGAGGCGCTCAACCTTGCGGCGGTCTGGAAGCTGCCGGTCCTGTTCGTGATCGAGAACAACCAGTACGGTCTTTCGACGCCGGCGTCGGAGCAGTACGCCTGTCGCGATCTCGCCGATCGTGGGGCCGGCTATGGCGTGCCCGGCGTCGTGGTGGACGGGAACGACCTCGTGGCGGTGATGTCGGCCGTCGAAGCGGCGGCGACGCGCGGCCGGCGCGGCGACGGGCCCAGCCTGCTCGAGTTCAAGACCTTTCGCATGCGCGGTCACGAGGAGGCCTCGGGCACGGCCTACGTGCCGAAGCAGTTGTTCGAGGAGTGGGAGAGGCGCGATCCCGTGACGCGCTTCGAGGATCGGCTGCGCGGCGACGGCCTGCTCGACGACACGCTCGCGGCACGGATCCGAGGTGAGCTGCGCGCGCGCATCGACAGGCTGGTGGACGAAGCCCTGGCGGCGCCCGACGCTCATTCGACTCCCGAAGCCGAGCTGGCGGACGTCTATGCGCCGTCGGCTCCGGCTGTCGGCGAGCCGCTCCCCGCGGGTCCCGAACGCCGCTACATCGACGCGATCCGGGAGGGGCTGTGCCTCGCCCTGGGCGACGACCCTCGCGTGATCCTGCTCGGACAGGACATCGCCGAGTACGGAGGCGTGTTCAAGGCGACGGAGGGCCTGGCGGCCGCCTTCGGCCGCGAGCGCGTGCGCAACACGCCGATCATCGAGTCGGGCGCAATCGGGGCGGCCCTGGGCCTGGCGCTCGACGGCTTCCGGCCGATGGTCGAGATGCAGTTCGGCGATTTCATCAGCTGCGGTTTCAACCAGATCGTCAACAACCTCGCGAAGACGCACTATCGGTGGGGCGCCGGCGTGCCCGTGGTCGTGCGCGCGCCGATCGGGGGCGGCACAGGCGCGGGCCCCTTCCACTCGCAGAACGTGGAGGCGTGGTTCACACAGGTCGCGGGCCTGAAGGTCGTGGCGCCCGCGACGCCCGGCGACGCCAAGGGCCTGTTGCTGGCGGCGTTCCGCGACGGCAACCCCGTGCTGTTCCTCGAGCACAAGCTGCTGTATCGCTCCGCGAAGGGTCCGGTGCCGGACGGGCACTACGTGGTCCCGATCGGGCCCGCGCGGCTGGCCCGGCCTGGCCGCGACGCTACCGTAGTCACCTGGAGCGTGGGCGTGACGTGGGCGCTCCAAGCGGCCGCGGCGCTCGCCACCGATGGCCGGGAGGTCGAGGTGATCGACCTGCGCACCCTGCTGCCGTGGGATCGGGAAACGGTGCTCGCATCGGTGCGCCGCACGGGTCGAGCCCTGGTGCTTCACGAGGCGTCCCTGACCGGCGGCTTCGGCGCCGAGGTCGCGGCCACGATTTCCCGCGACGCCTTCGAGTGGCTCGACGCGCCGGTCGAGCGCCTGGGCGGCCTCGACACGCCGATCCCCTTCAGCAAGGCGCTGGAGGAGACGTTCTCGCCGCGCGGGCGGCTCGTCCCCGCCCTGCGCGCGCTGCTGGCCTACTAGGGGGGCCCTAGTTTACGTACCCCAGGGCGCGCAGGGCCTCGCGGTCCTCTTCGGTGATCTCGACCGTGCCGGGGGCGACCCTGCCGCCGGACTTGCGCCAGGCCTCGAGCAGGGACCGCAGCCGGCGCTGCATCCAGGCCGCCGCGATCCACTCCTTGTCCGCGAGGTTGTCGCGCTCGCCGGGGTCGCGCGCGACGTCGTACAGTTCCAGCGGGCCGCCGCCCTCGCCATACCGCCGCGGATCCTGGTTGAGGACCAGCTTCAGGTCGCCGACGCGGAGCGCCTGCTTCTCGGCTTTGCCGAAGCGCGTCTCGCTGACCAGCACCGGGACGCCCGCGGGCCGTGCTCCGCGCTGCCATAGCGCCGACAGGTCGCGGCCCTCGCTGCGGGGCGAGGCTATGCCCAGGAGGCCCTGCAGCGTCGGCATGACGTCCACCTGAGCGACCGGTGTCGTCTCGCGCGAGCCGCCGCGGCGCCCCGCCGGCAACCGCACGATGAGTGGCACGCGCGTCAGCTCTCGGTACAGCGACTGGCCGTGCCCCTTGCCCCCGTGGTCCAGGAACTCCTCGCCGTGGTCGGCGGTGAAGAGCAGCAGGGTCGAGTCCAAGCGGCCCCGCTGGCGCAACCCTTCGATCAGCGCTCCGAACGCGCGGTCGTTGTCCCAGATCTCGCCCTGATACAAGGCGTCGAGGTATGCGCCAGCCCGGGCCCCGATCTGCGGCTTCATCAGGATGGGCCGGCTGTCGCGGCGCGGCTCGCCGGGCGGCGCGAACAGGCGGTAGGCCGCGTCGCTCGGCTCGTAGGTCGCGTGAGGCTCCATGGTGTGGAGGTAGAGCAGGAAGGGAGCGCTGGTCCTGTCCACGAACTTCAGACCGCGCTCCACGATCTCCGACGCCTTGAGGCCGTAGAGTTTCTGGACGCCGTCGTTCCACTCGTCGAAGCCCTGGGCAAAGCCGAATCGATGGTGGACGACGTGGTTCGAGACGATGGCACCGGTCCGATAGCCGGCCTGCTTCAGTGCCTCAGCCAACGTGGTGAAGCGATCGGCCAGCGGCCGCTCGAAGCCGACGGCGCCGTGTGTCGCCGGGTTCGTGCCCGTGAACAACGAGGCCACCGTGGGCCGGGTCCACGACGACTGCGCCCACGCATCCTCGAACACCACCGACTCGCGGGCGAAGGCGTCCAGGTTCGGCGCGGTCGGCTTCGCGAAGCCGTAGGTCGAGAGCCGGTCGGCGCGCAGCGTGTCGGTCAGGAACACGACGATCGACGGCCGCTCCGGCAGCGGCGCCGCTGCGAGGGGCGGGGAGCCGGGGTTGTCGAGTCCGAACAGGCCCGCGGCGTCGAGTCGCAGCGCGGAGTCGCCGGCGTTGCGGACCTCGAAGCGCGCGTAGCTTCCCGCCGGCGACGGCAACGGCCATTCGAGGACGGCCGGCTCTCCGGGCCGGAGGTCGTGGGCGGCGAGCTCGCTCGGGGCCGACCCGGTCTGCACGCTGGCCTCGAGGCGTCCCCGAGCCTGGGCGGTCGCGCGCAGCGCGGCGCGCGCCGCGCCGCCCAGACGCACGTAGAAGCCCAGGCTCGAAGCCGGCGGCAGCAGCAGCGCATCCCCCTCGCGCGAGGGCAGGGCGCGAGCCGCGGTCCTGCCGACGCGCGAGACGCGCAGGTCGCTGAGGCCCACCGCCGCGGGCCGCAGGTCGCGCTCGCCCGGAGCCGGCGAGAAGCGCCGCGGGACGCGCAGCCGCAGCGTCGCGCCGTTTCGAGCCTGCACGGCGGCCTCAAGGGTGAACTGGAACTCCGCCTCGCGCGGCGTCAGCTCGACCTCGGCCAAGACGACGTCGCCCAGCAGCACGGTCAGCGGCAAGCGCGGGCCCAGGCTCGCGTGACAGCGCGCCCGCAGCGACAGCAGCTTCGGCGCCGGGGTCGCCAGGGGCAGGCGCAGCGCGGCCTCCTCGGCGAGGCTCCAGACGGTGAGGACGCCTTGTTCCTGCGACGGATCCTGCCACGACGGCCAGCGGAACGCCCCGCTCTCGACCAGGAACGCCAGGTCGAAGCCGTCGCTGCGGATCTCCGCGTCCCGGAAGTGGGAGGCGAACAGGTACTCGGGCGCGGGACGCGCCGGCGGCTTCGCGCACGACAGGACGGCCCACGCTACGACTGCCGCCAGGGCCACGCCGCGGCTGTTCCCCACCGCGCGTGCCGGCGCGATCATCCGAGCGAGTCTAATGTAGGATCGGGCCCGGTGCATACCCGGCGCCACTTCCTGAAGACCGTGATCCTGGGCGCCACGGCGGGCCCCAGCGTCCTGGGATGTAGGGAAGGGACGGCACCCGGCCCGAGCCCGTCCGCAGCAGCCACCGCGGCGGCGCGCGAGACCCGGCTGCGCGGCGACAGCTTCGAGACCTGCCACGCCGTCCGCGACGGCCAGGCCCTGGCGTCCGCCGAGGTCGCCGCCAGCCACGACGTCGTGATCGTCGGGGGCGGTCCGAGCGGCCTCGCGTCGGCCCATCTGCTGCGCGACCGCGACCTGCTGCTGCTCGAGAAGGAGGACGCCTGGGGCGGCAACTGCATCCTCGACGAGTGGCAAGGCGTCAAGATCTCGACGGGCGGGGCGTTCTATACCGAGAGCGAGGCGGAGGTGATCGCGCTCTTCGCCGAGATCGGCGCCAAGGGCATGAAGATCACGGGCAACGACAGCCTCGTGATCGACGGCAGGCCGGTGACGGGCTTCTTCCAGGACGGCGCCAACGAGCTGCCCTTCGCCCAGAACGTGCGCGACGACTTCCGCCGCTCGCGTGAGGACATGCTGAAGCTGCTGGCGCAGCGCAAACCGGAGGAGCTGGACCGCGTCAGCTTCGCGGAGTTGCTCCGGGACTACGACCCCACGCTGACGCGCTTCTGGGACCGCTTCGGCCCGTCGAACTGGGGCGGCGAGGCGAAGGACACCTCTGGCTACATCGGCGCCGAGGCTTACACGTGGGCCGGCGGGATCGACGATCCGCGCTGGACGTTCCCAGGCGGCATGGCGGGGGGCGCCCAGGCCCTGGCGGACTGGCTGAAGCCGAAGCTCGGCGAGCGAATGCGCAGCGGTGCGGCGGTCTACCGCATCGAGCGCGAGAAGCAGGGCGCCGTGGTCCGCTATCTGCAACACGGAGAACCGCGGGCCGTGCGCGCGCGGGTCGTGATCGTGGCGCTGCCGAAGTTCTACGTCCAGCACGTCGTGCCGGGCCTGCCGGCGGCCCAGCTCGCGGCCATGCAGGCGTGCCGCTACGCGCCGTTCGCCACTTTCAACGTGTGCCTGAACAGCCCGGGGCCGGAGCCCGCCTACGACAACTGGTTCCTCGACACGCCCTTCACCGACTTCATTCCGGCCGACTGGGTGATCCATGCCGGCAAGGGTCCGAAGCAGCGCAAGACCGCACTCACCGTCTACCATCCCCTCCCCGAGGCGCGGCGCAAGGAGCTGCTGGTGGACCCGATGGTCCTCGAAATGGCCGACGCCGTCGCCGAGCACCTCGAACGCCACTTTCCCGGCACCCTCGCGAAGATCGCCGAGATCCGCGTCTACCGCCGGGGCCACCCCATGTCCATCTCGACGCCCGGGCGCATCCAGTTGGCGAAGCGGGCAAGCGCACCCTTCGGACCGGTCCTGTTCGCGAACACGGACAGCATCGCCACGGTCTCGAGCTTCGACGGCGCCTACACGGCCGCCCGCGACGCCGCCGAGCGCGCACGCACGCTGCTGCGGGCGTGAGCGCGTCGCCGTCCTGGACCTCCCGGCTCTCCTTCGCCGCCCTGCGGGCGCTGCGCCGGCGCCTCGGCGGGCGCGTGGACCGCTTCCTGCGGCGTGGCGCCGGAAGTGTCCGGCGCGAGCTGGTGGCCGACCCGCGCGTGGCCGAGGCGGTCCTCGCCCACGTCGCCGCGACGGGCGAGAGCGAGGCCCGGGCCTGGCAGCGCGTCCACGAGTACGCCCGCGAGATCGTGCCCTCCTTCAGCCTCGTCGCCTACTACCGGTTCGGCTACCTGGTGGCGCGCGGGCTGATCCCGCTCTTCTACCGCGTCAGCGTGGGCTACGAGGCGCGCGAGGCGCTAAACGCCATCCCCCGCACCAGCTCGGTCGTCTACCTGATGAACCACCGCTCCAACGCCGACTACGTGGTCGTGGCTTTCGTGCTCTCGGGCGAGGTGGCGCTCTCCTATGCCGTGGGCGAATGGGCCCGGGTCTGGCCGCTCGAGACCCTGTTCAAGAGCTTCGGCTCGTACTTCGTGCGGCGCGGCTATCCCGAGCCGCTGTACCACAAGGTGCTCGAGCGCTACGTGCAGCTCGCTACCCGCCATGGAGTCACCCAGGGCATCTTTCTGGAGGGCGGTCTGAGCCGCGACGGCCGCTTCCGGCCGCCCAAGCTGGGGCTGCTCGACAACCTGGTCCGTACCAAGCTCGAGCCGGGCTTCGACCTGCCCCTGACCATCATCCCGGTGGCGATCAACTACGACCGCGTGCTCGAGGACCGCTCGCTGCTGCGCGAGCTGCAGTCGCCCGCCGAGCGGCTGCCCCGCCGCGAGCAGATCCTGGAGGTGGCCCGCTACGTGCTCAAGGTCTCGACCCGCTTCCTGCTGCGCCGGGCCCGTCGCTACGGCCGCGCCTGCGTGAACTTCGGCGCGCCGCTGCGGGTGGACGACTGGCTGGCCGAGAACCCGGGCGTGCTGCTCTTGCCGCGCGAGCAGCGCCTCGCACGGCTCAGGGCCCTGGCCGACGACGTGATGGCCCGGATCGCGGCCGTGATGCCCGTGACCGCCGTGGCCCTGGCCAGCGACGCTCTGCTACGCCACCCCGGCGACTCGATCTCCCGGGAAAGCTGGGAGGCGAGGATCGCCGACCTGCGCCTCGTGCTCAAGGGCTCGCGCGCGCCGGTCGTGGGCGACGACCGCACGAACGACCAGCTCCTCGACCGGGCCCTGGTGATGCTCACGCTGCGCCGCGTCGTGGTGGCGGTGGGACGCGAGTACCGCATCGACCGCAGCCAGGAGCCGCTGCTGCGTTACTACGCCAATTCCATCGCGCACTACTTCGAGCCCTACGAGACCCCCGCGTGAGCGGAGCCCTCGAGCGCTTTCGAACCCGCGACGGCGTCACGCTGCGTCTCAGCCACGTCCGCGGAAAGGGTCGCGCGGCCATCCTGGTCTCCCCCGGCATCTTCATGCACCGCGACAGCGCCGAGCACCGGCTGCTGGCCGCGCGCCTGTCCGACCTCGCGCACGTCGTGACCCTCGACGTGCGCGGCCACGGCGACTCGGGCGGCCTGTTCAGCTTCGGCGCCAAGGAGCCCGAGGACCTGGCCGAGCTGTGCGCGCTGCTGCGCCAGCGCTACGCGCGCGTGATCGCGGTCGGGTTCTCCTTCGGGGGCTACAACGCCTGCGTGGCGGCCGCGCTCCACGGCGCCTTCGACGCGGTCGCCATGGTCGGGGCACCTCATCGCCTGTTCATCCTCGACCACAACTTCGTGAACCGCGGCCTGCTGCGCAGCCTGGGCCCGATGCTGCGCCGGCGCCGCCGGGCCACCCGTGCGCTGCCGTCCTTGCCGCTGCGCCGGCCGGTGCCGTCGCGCCTGATCGGCCGGATCGCCCCGAAGCCCGTGCTGATCGTCCACGGCAGCGACGACTGGCTGATCCCGCCCAAGCACGCGCGGCGCCTGTTCGACGCCGCGGGCGAGCCGAAGCGGCTGGTCATGATCGAGGGCGGCCTGCACGCGGAGAACATGCTGGCCGTGGACCCGGACCCGCTGGTCGCCGCCCTGCGCGGCTTCTGCGCCGGCGTCCTGGCCCCGGGTCCCGTAGAATCGGGCTCATGAGCGACGACGAGGCGCCGAAGTCGGCCTACGAGCTGGCAATGGAGCGGCTGCGCAAGCAGGACCGCGACGCGGGCGTCGAGGAACGCCTGCTGAGCGAAGAGCAGCGGGCCGAGATCGCCGCGGTCAGGCGCAGCTACGACGCCAAGCTCGCCGAGCGCGAGATCCTGCACCAGTCGGAGCGGAGGAAGGCACAGACGCCCGAGGAGCTGGAGCAGCTCGAGGACAACTACCGCCGCGACCGCGAGCGCATCAGCGGAGATCGCGACGCCAGGGTCGAGAAGATCAGATCGTCGTCCCGTCCTTGATCACGGCGTTCTTCGGGACGCACACGATGCCTTCGCGGATGTAGAAGCCGTCGCCGTCCAGCTCCTGGACGTCGGCGTCGTTGCGGATCGTGACCCCGGCCCCGATGCGCGCGTTCTTGTCGACGATCGCGCGCTGGATCACCGTCTCCGGGCCGATCCCCACCGGCGGAATGCCCCGCGCGGACTGGCGCTGGATCTCGTCCAGGGTCTCGTAGAAGTCGGCCCCCAGCACCAGGCTCTCCAGGATCCGGGCGCCGCGCGCGATGCGCGTGCGGATCCCGATCACGGAGCGCTCCACCTCGGCGCCCACCAGGATCGAACCTTCCGAGATCAGGGCTTTCGTCACCGTGCACGACTCGACCTTGGTCGCGGGCAAGAGGCGCGGGCTCGTGTACACGGGGCGGGCGGCGTCGTAGAAATCGAAGGGCGGCACGGGCTGGCACAGCGCGAGGTTGGCCAGGAAGTAGGACTTGATGGTCCCGACGTCTTCCCAGTAGCCGCGCTGGATGTGGGCGTGGACGCGGAGCTTCGGGACCGCGTCGGGGATCACGTTCTTGCCGAAGTCGATCAAGGCAGCGTCGGCGAGCGAGCGTTCGAGGGCCTCGCGGTTGAACATGTAGATGCCCATCGAGGCCAGGAACACCGGCCCCGTGCCGGGCAGCTCGGACACGAGGTCGGGCAGCCGCTCGGGCCTGGGCTTCTCCTCGAAGTGGGTGATACGTCCCTGGCGGTTGACCTTGAGGATGCCCAGGGCCGGCGCCTGCTCCGCGGTCACCGGCGTCACCGCCACGGTGACGTCGGCCACGTGGCGGCGATGGGTCTCGACCATGCGCCGGTAGTCCATCTGGTAGAGCTGGTCTCCGGAGAGGATCAGCACCTCGCGCGAGCGGTGCTCGGCGAGGTGGCGCAGGCTGCGCCGCACGGCATCGGCGGTGCCCTGGAACCAGTTCGAATGCTCCTCGGTCTGCTCCGCCGCCAGCAGCGAGACGAAGCCGGACGAGAAGTAGTCGAACTTGTAGGTGTGGTTCAGGTGCTTGTTGAGGCTCTCGGACTGGTATTGGGTCAGCACGAAGATGCGGCGGCAGTTCGAGTTGAGGCAGTTGCTGATCGGGACGTCGATCAGCCGGTACTTGCCGGCGATGGGCACAGCCGGCTTGGAGCGGTGCAAGGTCAAAGGGAACAGCCGCGTGCCGCGCCCGCCGCCGAGGATGATCGCGATCACGTCCTGCATGGAGCGGGCATTCTGTCATGAGTCTGGTAGGCTTCCCGCGCACCATGGGCGGCCCGCCGTCATCGCCTCGTTCGTCGCCGCCCGGCCTGCTGCGGCGCGCCGCCGCGGGCGCCTGGCACGTTCCGGCGGCCTTCGCGTTCCTGCTGCGCCGGCCGCAGCTCCTGCCGCTGGCCCTCGGGCCCTCTGCACTGGCGGCGCTCTTCGTGGCGGGCGCGCTGATGGCAGGCATGTACCTGGCACCGACCCTGGATGCCGCATTGTCGCCCGACCCGGGACACGTCCCAGCCGTCGTGGCGGCGCTATTCACGATGACGGTGTGGGCGGGGACGCTGACGGGCTTCCTGGTGCTGGGTCTGGCCCTGGCGCTGCTGCTGGCCGCCCCGGTTCTGGACCGGCTCTCGCGCGAGACCGAGATCGTCGAACGCGGCCAGGCGGTGGACGCGGCCCGCGGCCTGACCTGGGAGGTGAAGGAATCCCTGCGTGCGGCGCTCTACTTCCTGGCCGCGGCGCCCGTGGTGTTCCTGCTGGGCCTCGTGCCATTCGTGGGCCCGCTCCTGAGCGGGGCCTGGGCGGCCCGGGCGCTGTCCTTCCAGCTCACCGAGCCGATCCTGCTGCGCCGCGGCATGGGCTTCGCCGGACGCCGTGCCTGGCACCGCGGGTTCAGGCCCGAGAGCATGGGCTTCGGCCTCATCGCGCTGCTGGTGCTGATCGTGCCGTGCGCTAACTTGCTGCTGGTTCCGGCCCTGGTGGTGGGCGGGACGCGACTGGTCCTGGAACTGCCCGAAGCGCCGGCCGCCGCAGCCTGAAGCACCGGCCGGCGCTGCCGAAGGTCTAGGTCTCGTCCTCTTCGTCGAGCTTGGCCTTCTCCTTTTCGCCACCCAGGGTCACCTTCAGGTCGAGACCCTTTCCCTCGCGCAGCACTTGAACCGGCACCTCGCTGCCCGAGCCCGCCTTGTCGAGGGCCCTGCGCAGGTCGCGGTCGTCCTCGATGGCCTTCCCGTCGAGCTTGAGGATCACGTCACCGGCCTTCAGGCCGCCCTTCGCCGCCGGCCCGCCCTCATCGACCGAGGTGACCAGGACGGCCTCGTCGCCCGGAACCTTGAAGTACTTCGCGAGCTGGCCCTCGACCGACTGGTACGTGATACCGAGCCGGCGCGGGCGGCTGCTCCACGAGAGCAGCGGCGGAGCCTCTGCGTCCCAGGGGAACTCGAAATGCCGCAGCTCCGGCGTCCGCAGCGTACGTGGCGCACGCGGGGCGCTGGGCGCAGCCGGGGCCGAGGGGGCGTCCGGCGGTTCGGGCGGTTCGGGCGCCCAGTCCGCGAGCTCGTCGAGGCCGAAGAAACGGGCGCGCCTGCCCTTGCTTTCGGCGAGGGTGGCCTCCAGCTTCTGTGTCGCGCCGGCCCGGCGCGCCTCGATGGCGACGGCGCGCCCCGTGGGGGTCTCGGAGACGAGCCTCGCGAGGTGCGACGCGCTGCGCACGGCCTCGCCGTCGAAGCGGGCGATCACGTCGCCTTCCTTGAGGCCAGCCTTCTCGGCGGGCGAGCCCTCCACGACGTCCTTGACCAGCGCGCCGCGCTCGCTGCCGCCCGGATCGTCGATGCCGACGCCGAGGTACGCGCCGCCCCCGCCGACGTGGCGCACGATCTCGACCCGCTTGCCGTCTCCGGCCAGGACACCGGGCGCGGCGACGAGGGCGACCGCCAGGGCCAGCCCCGCGGCCAGCATTCCGATTCGAAACTGGTTCATCTGCTCTCCTCCGTCCAAGGGATTGATCGGAGGCCGCGCCTCCTGCCCCTAGAGACGCCCCTGCGCGCCGAAAAGTCGGGCCGGCTAGTGGATGCCGCCGCCGCTGCCGTGGGTCTGCTCCACCGCTTTCCATTCGAGGATCTCGACCAGGCGGCGGCAGCGCTCCTCGACGCTGTCGCAATCGAGCAGCGACTGGCGCTCGACCGGCTCGAGGTCCAGGGACTGGCACAGGGCGTTCACGAAGTGCGGGGCCGGCAGCTCGTTCTGCATCACCAGCACGGCCGGGCCGTCGCTGGCGCGCCCGATGGCCGCCAGCAACTTTGGCCGCGCGGCTTCGAGCGCCGCGACGTCGCCCACCGTTTCGGGCATGGGCACGACGCTGGCCAGGCGGTAGGGCTCTCCGGCATGCTCCTGCCCCACCCGGAAGCGAACCAGGCCGCGGAGCACGATGTTGAAGCGCCCGTCGGGCAGGGCCTCGAACTGGTCCATGCGCCCGGCGCAGCCGATCGGATAGATCGCGGGGCGGCCCGCGTAGTCGCTCTCCCAGCCGGCGCGCAGCAGCACCATGCCCACCGTGCGGTGGCCCTGCTTCGCGTCGTTCACCATCTTGCGGTAGCGGGGCTCGAAGATGTGAAGGGGCAGGGGCATGCCGGGGAACAACACCGCGTTCGGCAACGGGAACAGCGGGATCCGCTCGGGCAGCTCCGCAGGACCGGCCACGGCGCTAGCGGCCGATGATCTGGATCGCCAGGTCGCGGTCGCGGGGCCCGTCGAGCTCGGCGGCGATGATGGCCTGGAACTGTCCCAGCACGATCTTGCCGGCCGCCACCGGGAACGACAGCCCGTGGTTCAGCAGGGTGGCCTGCAGGTGCGAGTGGGCGTTCTTGCGGTCGCAGTCAGAGAACTTCGGGTCGTTGTGGCGGTACTCGCCCTCGGGGCTCACCACGCGGTTCAGGGTGGCCTTGATGTCGTGGAGCAGTGCCGTCTGCCACTCGTTCACGAACAGCGCCAGTGTCGTGTGCAGCGACTGCAGCAGCACCATGCCTTCCTTCACGTCGTGCTTCTTGAGGATCTCCGCGACGCGCTCAGTGAGGTTGTAGAGCTCGAGCCGCTTGTCGGTGGCGAGGCGGAGCGTCTCGTGGATGACGCGCAGGGTCTCGAGGCCGGGCTTCTCCGGGGCCAGGGTCTCTTGGCTCATCTCGGGCGCCTCCTCAGTGCTGATGGCCGTGGGCGTGGCCGTGACCTTCGCCGTGGGCGTGGCCATGCGCATCGCCGCCGCCTTCGCCCTTCGCCTGGAAGGAGTGGCCGCAGCCGCAGGTGGACGTCGCGTTGGGGTTCTTGATGGCGAACCCGCCGCCGAGCAGGTCGTTCTTGTAGTCGACCTCGGCGCCCTCGAGGTAGCGCAGGCTCATCGGGTCCACGATCACGCGGATTCCCGAGATCTCGAAGGTCTCGTCGCCGTCCGCTGCCTCGTCGAGGACCATTCCGTATTGGAACCCGGAGCAACCGCCACCCTGGACGTAGATGCGCAGCCCGCCGTTCGGGATGCTCGCCTTCTCCTGCTCCAGAATGCCCTTGACCTTGTCCGCCGCAGCGGATGTGAGCGTAATCATCCTGCAATCGTACCCCAATCCCGTACCCGGAGCGAAGCCTCACTATAATGACGCCCGCGAGAGCATGGCTTACTCCTTCGACGACAACGAGATCCTGAGACGCGTGACCGAGTCGGGCCTGAGGGGGCGGGGCGGGGCCTGGTTCCCCACCGGGCGCAAGTGGAGCGCCGTCAGAACCGAGGCCAGGGACCCTTTCGGGCAGCCTGGACGCGCTCCGGTGGTCGTGGCCAACGGGGCCGAGGGCGAGCCAGGATCCATCAAGGACCGCCACGTGATGCTGACGCGGCCGGACGACGTGCTCGCGGGGCTGCGCCTGGCGGCCCGGGCGGTGGGAGCGACCGACGCCTACGTGTATCTCAAGGGCTCGTTCGCCCGTGCGGCCGAGGTGCTGGAGATGGCACTCGCGAAGGAGCCTCCGGGAGGCCTGCGGATCTGCATCCGGCGCGGCGAAGACACCTACGTCGCGGGCGAGGAGACTGCCGTCCTCGAGGCCCTGGAGGGCAAGCGCGCCTGGCCGCGGCCCAAACCGCCCTTGCCCTTCGCCGCGGGGCTCGACGGCCGTCCGACCCTGGTGCAGAACGTCGAGACGCTGGCCCGCGTCCCCGGCGCGGTGGTGGATCCTTCGGGGTTTCGCGCTGCGGAGACGACCCTGGTGTCGGTGTGGGGCCACGTGAAGCGGCCGGGCGTGTACGAAGTTCGACTCGGCACCCCCCTGTCCCGCGTCATCGAGCACGAGGGCGGCGGCGCCAGCGACGGCATCGGCATGCTCTTCCCCGGCGGGCCGTCCGCCGTGCCGTTGCGAGGGGACGAGGCCGACGTCGCCCTCGATCCCGATGCGTTGAAGCAGGCCGGGTCGGGCCTCGGCACGGCCTCGATCCTGGTCGTGGGGCAGTCGGCATGTCCCGTCGCCGTGGCCGTCTCCCTGGCTGCGTTCTTCGAACGCGAGTCCTGCGGGCAGTGCCCGCCCTGCTCGGTGGGCGCCGCGCGCCTCTTCGGAATCCTGCGCGGAGTCGAAGCCGGCGAGGCGCGGCCGGCCGACCTGGGCTTCCTGGCCGAGGCGGCGGGCTTCATGGCGAGCCACGGCTACTGCGCCCACGCGCGCACCGGCGCCGCCGTGGTCCCGGGCCTCGTCGCGCGCTTCCGCGACGACGTCGCAGACCACGTGGCCGCCCGCCGCTGTCCCCGGCCCGAGGGCCGCGTGGACCCCTTCGCGGACCGGTCGCCGGAGCGCGTGGCCATCGAGAGCCGCGTTTGACCGCGGTCTTCTTCTTCTACCTCGTTCACTTCGGCCTCGGGCTCCTGGGCTCGCTGCTCTTCGTTCCGCAGCGCGCGGGGGTGAAGTACTTCAAACTGTGTTCGGCGATCGCTGCGTTCATGCTGACCGCGGGGGTCTACCTGTCGTACCGGCGCTTCGGGATGCATGGCGGCGCCGCGGCTCCCGGCGGCGCGCTCTACGTGCCCCTGCTGTGGAGCGCGGCGGCGGCGCTCGTCTTCAGCGTGATCTACAACCGGGCCGCGCATTTCGGATGGCGGCGCCTGGAGGTACCGTGCCTCGCGGCTTCGCTGCTCACGGGCTTCTTTAGCGTGGTGCTGGGCTCGCCGGCGGGACACCGGCTGTCGGTCGCGGCCACGGACCTCAGCTCGATCCTGCTGCTGGGCGCGGCAGCGGGCGCCATGATCCTGGGGCATTTCTATCTCGTCGTGATCGACCTTCCGATCCAGGCCTTGCGGCGGCTGACCGTGCTGCTGGTCGTCGCGCTGGTGCTGCGGGCGCTGGTGGTGGGCGTGCTGCTGCTGGGGCCGATGGCCGCGGGCCTCGACGACGCGCGCCAGGTCGCCCTGGGGCTGTGGAGCCCCGACGGCGTCTTCGTGTGGATGCGCGTGCTGTTCGGGATCGCGGGGCCGTTCTCACTGATCTGGTTCATCTGGAAGACCGTCGAGATCCGCTCCACGCAGTCCGCCACGGGCATCCTGTACGTGCAGCTGTTCCTCGTGATGTCGGGCGAGCTGCTGGCGAAATACCTGCGCGTGGCGGCCGGGCTGCCGCTGTGAGCCCCGGGCCGGAGATCGCCTTCCGCTGCGCCTGCGGCGCGGAAGCGCTGGCGGGCATCGACGGGCGGGGCCACTGCCCCGCCTGCGGTGCTATCCGCGAGCTCGCCCTCACGCCGTCCCTGCGCGCAGCGCTGGTGGTCGACCGCTGCCCGGCCTGCGACGGCGAGCAGCTCTACGTGCAGCGCGACTTCAACCAGAAGGCCGGGATCGCGCTCATCGGCTTGGCCGCACTGCCCGCGCTGCTCTACGGGAACTACTGGCCCCTCGTCGTCGCGGCCCTGGTGGACGCGCTGCTCTACGCCCTCGTGCCCGAGATCACGGTCTGCTACCGCTGCCACGCCCACTTCCGCGGCTTCGCCCGGAACCCGAAGCACGCGCCGTTCGACCTGCACCTCGCGGAGCAGTACGAGATCCGGAGATGACGCCGGCCTGGCGCGAGCGTGTGCCGCCGGGCCCCTGGGACGCCGTGGTCGTGGGAGCGGGCCCCAACGGCCTGGCGGCGGCCATCACCCTCGCGCGCGAGGGACGCCATGTGCTGGTGCTGGAGGCCGCGGCGAAGCCCGGCGGGGGCTTGCGCTCGGCCGAACTCACGGAGCCGGGCTTCGTGCACGACCTGTGCGCCTCCGTCCTGGGACTCGGGTGCCTGTCCGACTTCTTCCGTTCCCTGCCCCTGGAGGCGCTCGGCGTCCGCTGGGCGACACCCGCGCTCGCCGCGGCGCATCCGTTCGAGGATGGAAGTGCTTCGGTGATGGAAGCCTCGGTCGAGGCCACGGCGCGGCGGCTCGGCGGCGATGGACGCGCGTGGCAAGCTGCGTTCGGGCCCATCACCCGTGGCTGGGAGCGTTTTGCCAGCGATGTGCTGGCGCCGCCGCACCTCCCTCGCCACCCCTTCCTCCTCGCGCGCTTCGGCCTCGACGCCCTGCGTTCGGCGGCCGGCTTTGCATCGAGGTTCGCGGCCGAGCCCGCGAAGGCGCTCTTCGCCGGCTTCGCGGCCCATTCCTGCTTGCCCTTGGACGACTTCGGGAGCGCGTCCTTCGGCCTGGTGCTGGGCGCCACGGGCCACAAGAGCGGCTGGCCCGTCGTGGCGGGCGGCTCGCAGCGGCTGGCCGACGCGCTGGTAGCGCATCTCGCGTCGTTCGGGGGAACCCTCGTGACGGGAGCGCGGGTGAGCCGGCTCGACGAGCTGCCCTCGTCGCGGGCGGTGCTCCTGGACGTCACTCCACGCCAGCTCCTGGACCTGGCCGGCGACCGCCTGCCGTCGGCGTACCGCAAGCGCCTGAAGCGCTACCGGCTGGGCGCCGGCGTGTTCAAGATCGACTACGCCCTCCACGCCCCGATCCCGTGGCGCGCCGCGGACTGTTCACGCACCGCCACCGTGCACGTGGGCGCAACGCTTCAGGAGATGCTCGTGAGCGAACGGGCCGTTGCCGAGGGCCGCGTGTCGGAACGGCCTTACGTCATCGTCGTCCAGCCCACGGTCTGCGACGCCACGCGCGCACCCGCGGGCCGGCACACGGCCTGGGCCTACGCCCACGTGCCCAACGGCTGGACCGGCGACCTGCGCCCCGCGATCGAGTCGCAGATCGAGCGCTTCGCGCCCGGCTTTCGCGACGCGGTGCGGGCGCGCAGCATCTGGGATCCGGCACGGATCGAGGCCGACAACCCGAACCAGGCCGGCGGCGACATCGGCGGCGGCTCGGCCGACCTGCTGCAGATCCTGGCGCGGCCGGTGCTCTCCCTCGATCCCTACGCCACTGCCCTGCCGGGCGTCACGCTTTGCTCCTCGGCGACGCCTCCGGGGCCGGGCGCGCATGGACTGTGCGGGTACTTCGGCGCACGCTCGGCCCTGCGCCGCGGCGCCTGACCGGGCGGGACTAGAATCCCCGCATGCTCCTGACGCTCCTGCTCACGGCCCAGCTCGCTGCGGAGGCCCCGTCCGCCACGCCGGCGGGCCTCGGACCCGTCCCGGTCGAAGCCGTCCGCGTGTTCCTGCTCCGTCACGGCCAGGCCTTCACCAACCTCGACCCGGCTCCCAACCTGCCGCGAGAGCAGCTCGACCGGCTGACCGAATTGGGGCACGCGCAGTCCCGACGGGCGGGCGAGGCCTTGCGTCCGATTCGCATCGAGCGCGTGCTCACGTCTCCTGCCGGCCGCGCCCGGGAGACCGCCCAGGACCTCAAGACCCTGCTGGGCTGGCCCGTGGACGTCGAATCGCGCCTGCGCCCGCTCGACGTCGGCAAGGCGCCAGAGGGCTTCGAGGATCCGTGGGACTGGCGCATCGCCGAGTGGGAAGCGGGGCGCGATCCGACGCCGGACGGCGGCGAATCCATGCAGGCGATGGGCCAGCGCGTGCTCGATCTCGCATTGTCGCTGGCCAGAAAGCCGGGGCGCAGCCTCGTGTGCGTGGCCCACAGCGAGGTCATCGCCGCCTTCGTCGGCGCGGTGGACGGAACCGCCGCCGCGAAGCGCTGGCCGCCGCGCGTCTCCAACGGCTCGATCACGGTCGTGGACGTCGAAGCGGGCGGGCGGGCGCGCGTGCGTCTCGTGGGCTACGTCGCAGCGCCGCCGCGCTGATCGAAGATGCCCGAGCTGCCCGACCTGCTGCACATCCAGGCGCGGCTCCAGCAGCGGCTGGGCGGGCGCAGCGTGTCGGCGGAGCGCGTGCGGGAGCCCGTGGTGCTGCGCTTCGCCGTGCGCGGCAACCTCTCATTGCTCCTGGGCCGCAGGCTGGAGGCGGTGACGCGCCGCAGCCACACCATCGTGTTCCGCTTCGAGGGTTTGGACCTCGTGGTGAACCCCATGCTAGCCGGGCGCTTCCGCCTCTCGCCTCCCGGCGGCAAGGACGAGGCCTCGCTCGCCTTCGCCCTCGGCTTCGGCGACGTGGAGCTGCGCTACCTGGACGACAAGGCGATGGGCAAGGCTTACCTGATCGCGACGGACGACTGGCGCGCGATCCCCGGCCTGCAAACGGGCGGCCTCGACATCCTCTCCCCGGAATTCACGCGGGAGCGCCTGGTCAGCCTGCTCCGCCATCGACGCGACCAGGTGCGCGTATTCCTGCTCGACAAGAAGGCCCTCGACAGCATCGGCAACGCCTATGCCGACGAGGTGCTGTTCGAGGCGCGCGTGCATCCCAAGACGTGGTGCCGCTCGCTCTCCCACGAGGACGCGGTGCGGCTTCACGACGCGATCGTGTCGGTCATGCAGGCCGCGATCGTCGAAGTCGCGGAGCGAGACGAGCCCACCGAGGTCAAGGTGCGCGACTTCCTGAAGGTACGCCGGAAGGCCGTGTGCCCGCGTTGCGGCGCGAAGCTTCGGACCGCGGGCGTCAAGGGAATGGACGCCTACTTCTGCCCCAGCTGCCAGCCGGCCACCCGCCCGGGCTTCGTGGACTGGCGCAAGACCGGAAAGTAGCGCGTCAGCGAACCGCGAGAATGTCCGCCAGCAGCTTCGGGTCCTTGGGGAGCTGATCGACCGCGGGCAGGCGTTTCACGAGCTCGCGCCAGCGGGGGTCGGCCGCGAACGCCTTGGCGAACAGCGGCCGGGCCGGCTCGAGCTTGCCGTTGGTCGCCAGCGCGATCGCGTGCCAGAACGCCATCTCCGCGTTCTGGGGCTGCAGCGCCTCGGCCGCGCCGTACTCGCTCTCGGCGCACGCCCAGTCGGCCAGCGCCGTGCAGTCGTCGCCCGCCGTCATGTGGTTGTACGCGCGCTGCACGCCCACGAGCCGGCGCAGCTCGAGAAGCGGCTCGGGGTGGTCCTCGACCCGCAGGTCGAAGACCTTGTCGGCCCAGGGCCGGCCGCTCGACTTCGGCTCGACCACCAGGATCGCCGCCGACTGCCGGCCGCGGATGTCGCCCCCCTCACGCTCGGCGGCCTCCAGGGCCTTCAGCATCCGCTCCGCGAGGTCGCCCGTCGCCGTCTCATAGGCGCGAGCCATCGCGGGCCAGACGCTGTCCTTCTCCATCAGGTTGGCCTGGACCGCGTACTCCTTGCCGAGCTGGCCTCCCGCGGCCGCGATGCACTTCACGCCCGTGTGGGTGGCGACGGTGCCACGGGCGTCGATCATCGCGACCTGGCGCACGTCGCGCTGCGCATCCCCGGCCAGCAGCGAGGCGAGGGCGGCTTCGGCGGGCTTGCCCGCGCGCATCAGCTCGAGACCCAGGGGTCCGTAGGCCGGGTCGACGAAGGACTGTGTCGCCACGGCGCCCACGCCGGCCTCGGCCCACGTCACCGACGAGCCGACCGAGAACCAGTGGCTCTGGACGGCCACGCCCAGCTCGCCCGTCTTCGGATCGCGGGCGACGATCGAGTAGGTGTGGACTGGCCGCAGCGGAGCCGCGGACACGAGGAGCGCGAGCAGCAGCGTCATGGCGCGCCAGTATAATCCCCGCGCGTGGAGCGAGGCCTGAGCGTCGTGGTCGCCACGTGGAACGGCGCCCGGCGCCTCCCCGGCACCCTGGCCGCCCTGCTCCTCCAGCGCACGCCCCCGGGGCTGCGCTGGGAGGTGATCGTCGTCGACAACGCCTCGAGCGACGACTCCGCGGCGGTGGCTCGCGCCGCGTGGCCGCAGGACGCGCCGGCACCGCTGCGCGTCGTGGTGGAGGGCCGGCCGGGACTCCGGCACGCCAACGAACGTGGTCTCGCCGAGGCGCGCCACGACCTGATCGGCCTCGTGAACGACGACAACGGCCCGCAGCCCGGCTGGCTCGCCGGCGTGGTCGCCTTCATGGAGGCGCACCCGCGGACGGCCGCGGTCGGCGCGCGCGGCATCGCCAGTCCCGAGGTCCAGGCGCCCGCGTGGTTCGAGCGCTTCCAGAAGCACTATGCCGTGGGCGCGCAGGCCGAGCAGGCCGGCCCCCTGACCGCACCCCAAGCGGCCCTGTGGGGCGCATCGACCAGCTACCGCGTGGCGGCCTGGCGCGACCTCGCCGCGCGCGGTTTCGCGCCCCACGAGCTCGGGCGGCGCGGCGCCCTTTTGTCGGCGGGCGAGGACTACGAGCTCGCCTACGCGCTGCGCCTGGCGGGCTGGGAGCTCTGGTACGAGCCGGGCCTCGCTTTCAGGCACCGGATCCCGGCCGAGCGGCTGGACTGGCGCTGGCATCGACGGATGCAGCGCGGCTTCGGCGCGGCGATCGCGCACGACGCGTACGTGCTGGCGCTGTGCGGAAGCGCCGCCTCCCTGGCCGAGTTCGTCTCGGCGGCGTGGGCCCGCGAGGCGGCCGCGGCCATGGCCGGGCTGCTGCGCTTCGGCCTCCAGTTCGTGCTGGGCGACCGCTTGCCCGGCGATCCCGCGGTGGCTCGGGCCGACCAGCTCTATGGCCGCCTGCGCGCGCTGCTGGCCTGGCGCACGCGCTACGACCGTTGGCTGGCGGCGATCCGCACCGCCCCCTGGCGGCGGCCCGCTAGCGTGACTTCGTCAGCATCCTGAACAGGTAGCGGGGCAGCACCTGCGGATGGCGCGCGAACAGCCGCGGGTGGTTGCGCAGGATCCGTGCATAGCAGCGCCTCCAGTCGAGGGGCGTCATCAGGGCGCTGCGCGAACCGGGCCGCACGCGGTAGTGGAACAGGGCTTCCGGCACCCGTGCCGCGACCCGGCCCAGCTCGACGAGACTGAGCCAGAAGTCGAAGTCCTCCCAGCCGCGCGCCATGCCCGGGTCGTAGCCGTGGGTGAGCCGGAAGTCGGAGCGTCGAAACAGCGAACAGGGCGAGAGCGTGTTGCCGAGCAGAAGCTGCGGCATGGAGAACGTCGGCCTTGGCCACGGTCCGCTGCGGGCGCCGAAGAACACCGCGTCGGTCTCCACGATCCCCACCTCCGGACGCGCATCGAGGACGGCCGCGGTCCTCGCCGCGAACGCCGGCTCGAGCCGATCGTCGGCGTCGAGTGGAAGGATGTAGGCTCCCTGCGCCTCGGCGATCCCTGCGTTGCGCGCCCCGGACACGCCCGACGGGGGCAGCCGCAGCAGACGGGTGCGGGGCTGGCTCCAGCGGTCGAACAGGCGCAGGGTCTCGGGATCGCTGGAGCCATCGTCGACGACCACCACCTCGAGAGCCTTCTCGCTCTGGGCCAGCGCCGACGCCACCGCTTGCTCCAGGAACGCGCCGTCATCGCGGCAGGGAACGATCACCGAGACCCGCGGCTGCATGGTCGCGATGCTACCCTGAGCCGTGGGCATCGGCCTGGTGATGACCGTGCGGAACGAGGAGCGGCTGCTGCGCGACAACCTGCTCTACCATCGCCGTCTCGGCGTCGAGAGCGCCTGGGTCTTCGACGACGGCTCGACAGACGGCACGCGGGCCAGCATCGAGGACCTCGGTTTCGTCAGGATCCTCGGCAACGCGGCCCTGGACGCCCTGCCCCCGGAGCTGCGGACTCCGGTCCTGGACGGGCCCGGGGTGCACGCGCGGCAGTGCCGCAACGCCCTCGCTGCGTTCCTGGGCGCGCGCGACCAGGGGCTCGACTGGCTGCTGCACGTCGACGCCGACGAGGTGGTGGCTCCACGGCTCGACCGCGTGGAGCCCGGCAGCCTCGCGCGGATCCTCTCCGGGCTGCCCGGAGACGTCGGCGAGGCGCTGTTCACGCCGCTCGAGGTCGTGCAGCGCGACGCCTTGCTGCCCCGGCCCCTCGTCCAGGCGCTGCTGTTCAAGAAGCGACCGGAGGCCATCCGGCTGGCGATGCCGGACCCGCTCTCGGGCCTGACGCTCCAGGTCCGCGGCAACTACGGGCATTCGTTCGGCAAGACGGCGTTTCGGGTGGCCGCGGCCCAGGGTCCCGAGTCCAGCCACCGCTTCCACGCAGCGCCGGGACGGCAGCTGGCCTCGGTGAACGCCGGGCGCCTGCTGCACTACCACCTCTACGACACGTCCGATTTCGTGGCGCGCCTGCGAAAGGCCGGGCCTTCGCGCGACCCTGTCTGGGAGCGCTGGGCCTCGCCGTGCAAGCTCGCCTGGCGCCGCCTCGCCGGCGACCCGGCCTGGACCGACGACGCGCTGGCCGACTACTACCGCCGCCACGTCGCATTCGACGACGACCGGCTTCGACCCTTGCGCAGGCGGGGCCTGCTGGGCCTGCGCGGTCCCGCCGTCGTCGAAGTGCGCTGCGTCCGCGACGCCCTGGAGGGAACGCAGATATAATCGTGTGTTTCCTAGGAGGCGGATGAGCAAGGAAGATCTGATCGAGCTGCAGGGAGTCGTGACCGAGGTCCTGGCCGGGGGCAACTACAAGGTCAAAGTCGGCGAGAACCACGAGGTATTGGCGCGCCTCAACGGCAAGATGCGCCAGTTCCGCATCCGCGTGATCCAGGGCGACCGCGTCACGGTCGGCGTGTCCCCCTACGACCTGAAGCGCGGCCTCATCACGTACCGCGCGAAGTAGCCTCCTGGCCCTCCGCGCCGTCCTATTCGACCTCGACGAGACGCTGCTCGACTTCGCCAGGTCCCAGCGCGGGGCCCTGGCGGCCGCCCTTCGCAGCCAGGGCCTGCCGTTCACGGCCGCCCGCCTCGAAACCTATCGCCAGATCAACGACCGCATCTGGGAGCGCTACCGCCGGGGCGAGATCGACGCGAAGACCCTGTCTCGCGAGCGCTTCCGGGAATACCTGGACGCCACCGGCGACGCCGGCGCCGGCGTCTCGGGCCTCGCGCGGAGCTACGAGCGCGAGCTGTCGCGCAGCGCCCACCTGTTCCCCGGCTGCCGGTCCGCCCTGGCTTCGCTCGCGCGCCGCTACCGCCTGGGCCTGGTGACGAACGGACTCACCCGCATCCAGCGCGGCCGCCTGCGGGCCTCGGGCATCGACCAGTACTTCGAGACGGTGATCACCTCCGAGGCCTGCGGGATCGCCAAGCCGGATCCGCGGATCCTGAAGCTGGCACTGGAGCGGCTGGGCGTCTCCCCGCGGGAGGCGGTCTACGTCGGCGACGATCCCGCCGTGGATCTCGCCGCGGCGCGAGGCGCCGGCATCGCGTTCGTCTGGATCGACCGAGGCTGTCACCCTGCTCCGGCCGGGCGCAGCCACCGGCGCGTCACCCACCTCGGCGAGGTCGAGGGCCTGCTCGTATAATCCCCCGCCAAAGCGGAGGTGGCAGCTGGACGCGCCGGTCGCGATTCCGCGCAGCGCGGCATTCTCGGTCGTCTTCCTCAAGGGCCTCATTCCCTCCGCGCATCCCTCGGCCGCGCTCCTGGGCGAGGAGCGCTTCGGGGCCGGCGTCGCGATCGCCCCCGATCGCGTGCTGACGGCCCACTACCTGGTACTGGGAGCCGACCGGGTCGTGCTGACGGGGCCCGACGGCCGCGAACGCGGCGTGGTGCGCGTGGGCCTGGACCACGAGAGCGGGCTGGCGCTCCTGGCCACCGACGGCGAGCCGCTCCTCGCGGCGCCGCTGGGTCGCTCGGCCGATGCGACGCCCGGCACGCCGGTGTTCCTCGTCACCTGGACGAGCGAGGGCAAGCGCGAGAGCGGATGCGGCCACGTTTCTTCGGTAGGCCCGTTCGAGGCCTTCTGGGAGTACATGCTCGACCGGGCCATCCTGACCACCATCCTGAACCCGGGGCTGGCGGGCGCCCCGCTCTTCGATGCGGCCGGCCGCGTGGTCGGCATCGTCTCAATCGGCCTCACGTCCGTGGGCCGCTACAGCCTCGCCATCCCCGTGGACCTGTTCGCCGCGCAGCGCGAGGCGTTGGAGCAGGGCGACGCCGGCGGTCCCCGCCGCGCGTGGGTGGGTTTCTTCCCCCAAGCCGGCGACGGGGGCGTCTCGGTTTCCGGCATCGTGGCCGGCTCCCCGGCCGACCGCGCCGGGCTACTGCGCGGCGACCTGCTGCTCTCCGTGGACGGCCGTTCGGTCGGCTCCGTGCGCGAGGTCTACCGGGAACTCTGGCGCAAGGGACCCGGCGAAACGATCAGCCTCCAGGTGCTACGCGACAGCGCGATCCTGGCGGTCGAGATCACGGCGGGCGATCGGTACGCGTTCTATCGTTGAGGGAGGCTGAGCTACAGCCCGAAGTAGCTCCGGATCCGATCGAGCAGGTGCTGCTTCAGCTCCTTGGTCGAGGCCTTGCCGTCGAAGCGCGCCGTGATGTCGTCCTCGGCGTGGCTCAGGGCCTGGCGCCGCTCGGACAGGATCGTCGAGATGTCCACCGCGATCGCCGGGTTCGACGCGATCACGTGCTGGAAGCCCGACTTGTCGATGGTGAACACGTCCACGTCGGTAGCCGCGCTCACGGTCGCAGCCCGGTTGGCGCCCGTGAGCAGCGCCATCTCGCCGAAGAACTGGCCCTCCATGAGCCGCGCCAGGGGGCGCACCTGGCCGGCGAGGGTCTTGCGGACCTCGACTTCGCCGCGGTCGATCACGAAGAAGCTGTCGCCCGGCGCTCCCTCCTCGATGATGCGTTCGCCCTGGGCGTAGTGGAGCTGGCGGAAGTGCGAGGCCGCCAGGCGCAGCTCCTCGTCGGAGAGCGGCCGGAACAGGTCGATCGTGCGCAGCGCCCGCTCCAGGCGGTTCTCGTCGCGCTCCTGGGCCTCGGCCCGCGTCTCGACCTGGTGCAGGTGGACGTTGCGGATCGGGAACGGGATCTCGATGCCATGGCGCCGGAAGTGGTACCAGATCAGCCGGAACACCTCGCCCTCGATGCGGCGGTAGTCCTCGTAGCTGCGCAGGTAGTAGCGGACCTCGTACTCGATGGTGAAGTCGCGGTAACCGATGATGCGCAGCGCCGGGCGTGGCTCGCGGAGCACCTCGGGCACCTGCTCGATCAGGTGCTCGAGCACCGAGAAGACCTTGTTGGGCGGGGTGTGGTAGTTGACGCCGATGTGCAGCAGCCGGCTGTGGGGCGCCCGGGGATGGGAGAAGTTCAAGATCGCCCGTTTCGAGACCTCGGCATTCGGGATCGTGAGCCGGTCGCCGAACCAGGTGACGAGGCGCGTGGCGCGCCAGGAGACCTGCTCGATGCGGCCCTCGTGGTCGCCGATGCGCACCCAGTCGCCGATCCGGAACGGCGAGTCGGTGTTGAGCGCGATGCCACTGAACAGGTTCCCGAGGGTGTCCTGCAGTGCGAGGCCGACGACCGCGCCGACCACGGCCGAGCCCGCAAGGAACGGTGTCAGCTCGTAACCGAACATGCCGTGGGCGATCGTGCCCGCGCCGATGCCGTAGAGCAGGACGGCCACCACGCTCTCCAGCAGCGCCGGCGGCGCCTCGCCTTGCCCCCGCCGAAACACCGCGCTGAACAGCAGCACCCCGGCGCGCACGAGCAGCACCAGGAGCGGAACCAGCAGCAGCAGCGTCAAGAGCACGGAGTCGGACACACGGAACCGAGCCAGCAAGAGCAGGCCGCACCACACCAGCGCCACCATCGCGAAGGGCAGCAGTAGCGGCCGCAGGGTCGCGTGCAGCCGAGCCATGCGCGCCAGAACGAGCAGCAGGACCATAGCGAGCGGGATGGCCAGCCACGGGTTCTGGAGGGCGCTCACCTATTCCTCCAGCGCTCGCCGCAGCGCGTGAACCGCGGCCTCCGCGTCGGCGAGGAATGGGCGGATCGCTGCGACGCCGGCCGCGCCGGCACGCACCGCGTCGCGCGCGTTGCCGGCGTCGATGCCGCCAATCGCGTGCACGGGGATGCCGGCCGCGCGCGCCGCCTCGGCGAAGGCCGCCTCTCCCAGTGCCTGCGACTCCTTGCCCGGGCTCGCGAATAGCGGCCCCACCAGCACGAAGTCGGCGCCGGAGAGGCCCGCGCTGCGCGCGCCAGGGGCGTCGTGGCGCGAGGCGCCGACGATCAGCTCGGGAAAGGCGCGCTTCACCTCGGCCACGGGCAGGCCGTCCTCGGGGAGCTGCACGCCGTGGGCGCCGGAAAGGCGCGCCACGTCGGGCCGGCTGCTCACCAGGACACGGGCGGCCGTTCCCTCGACCGACGCGACCACGCGCCTGGCCAGGGCCAGCAGGCCGCGGCCGTCGAGGTCCTTCTCGCGCACCTGGATCCAGTCTATGCCGGCCCTGGCCGCGGCACGGCACAGCTCGGGAACGGGCTCCCGGCTGCGGCGGCGGTCGGTCACGAGGGTCAGCACGGTCATGCGAGGTCGTCCTTGCGGCCGCGGAGGAGCTGTCGCGCCTCGTCGATGGCGAGCAGGATGTTCACGAGGCCCAGGCCGCTCACGGCGCCCCGCGTCAGAGGGCTCAGCAGGATGGCGCGCAGCCACGAGCCAGGGTGCACGAGCATGTTGCCGTCCCAGAGCGGCGACCAGGGCGCCACGATCAGCACGATGCCGACGAGCAGGGAGCTCAGCGCCGAAAGGAAAAGGGCCAAGCGGCCGTCGGCTAGTTGAGAGCCGCGCGGAGATCCCGCACCTTGCTGGCCACGTCCCGGAAGTTGGCGTCCTGGCCGTACAGCTCGCTGAACATGTCGAGGGCCTCCTGGGTGTCGCCGGCGGCCTCGTGGGCCGTTGCCAGATCGTAACGTAGCGCCTGGTACTCTTCGTCCTTGCGTCCTGGCGCCTCGAGGCCCTTCTCGAACCACTTCACCGCCAGCTTGGGCATGCCCTTGTCCATGAAGCAGATGCCCAACATGCTCGCGCACTCGAGCATCCTGGCCTCGTCCTTGGCCGCAAGCTGGAACTCGGCGATCGCCTCGTCGATGAGGCCCATCTCCTTGTAGGCGATGCCGAGGTTGTAGCGCGTGTCGTAGTCCTCCTTGCCGAGCTGCTTGTCGACGCCCTTCTTGAACTCCTTGAAGATCTCCTCGAGGCCGGTGTCGCCCAGGGCGCTCGAAGCCGCTACGGGGGCAGGTTCCTCCACCGCGGCCTGCGCGCCGAACAGGCTGTCGAGCTCGGCGCCCAGGTCCAGACCGCCCGCGGCCTGTGCGGGCTCGGCAGCCATGGGCGCGGCGACCGCCGGTTCGGGCTCCGCGGCCGGCTCTTCCACCCCGAGGGACGCGAAGGGCGACTCGGCGGGAGGCTGCGGCGGCTCCTCGGGCTCCTCTTCGGCGGCAGGCGGCGGTGGTTCATCGACGCCCAATTCGAGGGTCGGCGCCTCGGTCATATCCAGCACCGGCGCCTCCGGTGCCGCGGGCTCCACCGCGACGGGCTCTTCCGAGGGGGCCTCCTCCACTTGCAGGCCGAGTGCCGCGACGCGCTCCAGGACGGCTGCGTTGCTCGGGTAGCGCGAGAGGATGTCGCGCAGAGCCTCGCGTGCGTCGTCCACGAAGCCGAGCGAGACGTACTCTTCGACCTCGCCCAGTGCCTTCCGCAGGTCCGGGGGCAGGCCGGTGCCGGCGGGGCGCGCGGGCGCCTCGACCACCAGCGGCGCGGCGATGGCGGGCTCGGGGGCGCCGAGGGAAAGCTCTTCTTCCTCCTCCTCCGAAACGCCGAGCGAGATGTCCGCCTCCTCCTCGACCGGAGCGGGTGGAGGGGCCGCCACCTCCAGGGCCGGCGCCTCTTCCTCGATGAACTGCGCGGGCAGCTCGCCCCCTTCGTCCTCGAGGCCGAGCTCGATGGACGGCGGCTCCTCGGGGGCGGGGGCCACCTCGATTCCGCCCTCCTCGACCTGGGCTTCCTCGTCGACGTCCAGGGAAATGTCCTCGTCGGCTTCCGGCGCGGCCATGGGCGCCGGTTCCTCGGCGAGGCTCAACTCCGGAGCCTCGAGGACGGCCGGCTCGGGTTCGGCCGCCGGGGCGGCGGGCTTCCCTGCGGGCGCGGCCGCCTTCGGCGCCGGTGCTTCGGCCACCAGGGCCGGCGCCAGTTCGCGCGCCTCGGCATCGAAGGCCTCGGCGGCCTCCTCGTCGCCCTTCAGCCGATGGACCTCGGCCAGCACCACGCACTGCTCGGCCGCCTTCTCCTTCAGCCCCTTCTCGCGATAGACGTCGCGCAGCTCCTGGCGCGCCTCCACGTTGTCGGTGAAGCGCGCCACGATCGCCTCGAACTGATCCACCGCCTTGTCGATGAGGCCGTACTTCCGGAACACCTTGCCTTCGGCGAGGTGCTCGTCGACGAACTCCTTGTCCTCGTCGGTCAGCGTTCCGCTGAGCTCCACGGTGGGACGCGCGGCAGGGGCGGGCGCCGCCGCGGGGGCCGGCTTCGGCCTGGGTGCCGGGGCTTTCTCCGCCGCCGCGGCGCGAACGTCCTCCTCGGCGAAGCCCGTGAAGGACGACTTCTCTTCGGGCGCTTGGGGGGGCTGCGACTCGAAGTCGAGCTCCTCGTCCTCGGCAGCCGCCGGGGCCGCGGCCGCCTGGCCGGCCCTGCCCCTCACGAACTCCAGCTTGGACTTGTACTGGCCGTTCTGCGGCTCCATGCTCACCAGGACCTCCAGGATCCCGGCGGCCTGCTCGAACTGGTTCTGCTGGATGTACGCCTCGGTGAGCTGCGAGTAGGCCTGGCCCAGCGCGGCGTCCTTCTTGAGGAGCTTGAAGACCTCGGCTTGCTTGGCCAGGCTCTTGATGTGACCCGGCCGCTGCTGGGTGATCTGGCCCAGCAGTGCGACCGCCTTGTCGCCTTCCTTGCGACCGAGCAGCCGGTCCACCACGGGCAGGAACTCGTCGAAGGCGCCGTCCGGGTTGCCTTGGAGCAGGTAGACCCGTCCCATCTGGATGTGGCTGTCCTGGTCGTTCGGGTCGATCTCGAGCAGGCGCTTGAAGATGGCCTCGGCCTCCTCGAACTTCTTCGAGCCGACGTAGGCCTCGCCCAGGCGGAACAGCAGCTGCACGTCGTTGGGCGCCTGCTGCACCAGGTCCTCGAGCACCTGGGCGGCCTTCTCGGGGTTGCGCTGGACCACGTGGATGCGGGCGATCTCGCCGCGCAGCTTGAGGTTCTTGGGCTCGATCTTGAGCCCCTTTTCGAGGACCTGGAGGGCCTCGTTCAGGTGCCCCTTCTTGGTCAGTTCCTCGGCGATCGCGACGTGCTCGTCGAGGGCCTTCTCCTTCTGGCCCTCGCGCATGTACAGGTCGGCCAGCTTGCTGCGCACCTTGAGGTCCGCAGGGTCGAGGTCGGCTAGCTTGCGCAGGGCGTCGCCGGCCTCGCGCATCTTGCCGCGCTTGATGTACTCGTCGACGACCGTCTGGTACTGGGCCTTGGCCTCCATCATGAGGCCCTGCTTGGAGTACAGGTCGGCCAGGTTGACGTAGGGCTCGAGGGCAGCCGCGTCCAGCTTCTGGATCTGCTTCCAGATGGCGATGGACTTCAGCAGGAACCCGTCCTTGGCGTAGAAGTCCGCGACCTTGGCGTACTGCTCGCAGGCCTCGCGGTTGCGGTTCATCCGCGCGTACAGGTCGCCGATCTTCTTGATCGTGTTCCAGTCGCGCGAGTTGTCGTCGACCAGCTGGTTCAGGAGACTGATGGCATCCTGGAACTTGCCGGACTTCTCGGCCTTGTCGGCGTCCTGCTTGAGCTTGACGGGGTTGATCTTGGCCAAGTTCTCTCTCGGGTGTCCTTTAGAGTCCCTCTAGAATAACCACGCCTGCGTCCCATGGAAAGTGCGCCGGTGGATGACCGAGGGTCCCAGGCGCCTCAGGGCGTCCAGGTGGGACGCGCTGGCATAGCCCACGTTGCGCGCGAGGCCGTAGCCCGGGTGCTGTTGGTCGAGGTCCCGCATGCGGGCATCCCGCTCCACCTTGGCCAGTATCGAGGCCGCCGCGATCGAGACCGAGAGCGCGTCCCCCTTCACGATCGGGCGCTGCTCGATGCGCACCTCGGGTATGGTGAGGGCATCCACCAGGAGCAGGTCGGGCGCGGCCCCAAGGGCGTCCAGGGCGCGGCGCATGGCGAGCCAGGTGGCTCGCAGGATGTTGAAGCGGTCGATCTCCGCGGGATCGGCCGAGCCGATGGCGAAGGCGGCCGCGTGGCGGCGGACGCGGTCGGCGAGCCGCTCGCGCTGGCGCCGGGTCAGGCGCTTGGAGTCATCCAGGCCGTCGGTGTCGAAGTCGTCGCCGAGCACCACCACGGCCGCCAGCACGGGCCCGCACAGGGCGCCGCGGCCCACCTCGTCCACGCCCGCCACCCGGGCGTAGCCGTGCTCGCGTGCCTCGGTCTCGAAGCGGGCGCTGCAGCGGAGCGCCTGCCCCTTGTAGACCAGCGGCTTCCGGCCCCGGCCGGTGCTGCGCTTCCCCGTCGCCATCGACCTCCTGCAGCCACCCGAGTCGACAACGGCGTGCCGGGCCTGTCCCGACGGCCCGGCGCTAGACGGCCACCTCAGGCGTCCTCGCGCTTCTCCTTCATACGCGAGGCCTTGCCCTTGCGCTCGCGCAGGTAGTAGAGCTTCGCGCGACGCACGCGGGCGTGCTTCACGACCTCGATCTTCTCGATGGTGCGGGCGTGGAGCGGGAAGATGCGCTCGACCCCGGTGCCGAAGGACACCTTGCGCACCGTCATGGTGCGCCGGGCGCCGCTGCCCCGGATGCCGATCACGATGCCCTCGAAGACCTGCACGCGCTCGCGCTCGGTCTCCTTGGCCTTGCCCTTCTCTTCCTTGACGCTCGTCTCCTTGACGCGCACGTGCACGCGCACGGTGTCGCCCGCGAGCAGGCGCGGCAGGCCGCTCTTCAGGTCCGGTGTCTCTACGCTCTCGATCGCATTCATGGCTTCACCTTGACTTCACTTCTTGATCAAAGCCGGTTCGAAAACGTCGCTTCGCGGCGCCAGCAGGTCCGGGCGGCGCTCGCGTGTCGTCCGCAGCGCCTGCTCCCGGCGCCAGCGGTCGATCTTCTGATGGTCGCCGGACAGCAGCACGGCGGGGACCTCATGGCCGCGCCAGAGCGCGGGCCGCGTGTAGTGCGGCCAGTCGAGCACGCCCTCCGAGAAGGAGTCCTGCGCCGCCGAGTCGTCGTCCCCCAGCGCCCCGGGCAGGAGCCGCACGCTCGCCTCGATCACCGCCAGGGCCGCCACCTCGCCGCCGGTCAGGACGAAGTCGCCGAGGCTCAGCTCCTCGGTGCACAGCGTGTCGGCCACGCGCTGGTCGATGCCTTCGTAGCGCCCGCACAGCAGCAGCAGGCGCTCGAGGCCGGCATAGCGGACCGCGGTCTGCTGGTCGAAGCGCCGGCCGCGGGGCGACAGCAGCACCACGGCATCCCGTGGGCCGGCCCCCCCCGGCAGGATCGACTCGAGGGCGCGGGCGAAGGGCTCGGGCTTCATGACCATGCCAGGCCCGCCGCCGAACGGCGCGTCGTCCACGTTCCTGTGCTTGTCGTCGGACCACTGGCGCAGGTCGTGGATGCCGGTAGCCAGCAGGCCCTTCTCCGCGGCGCGAGCCACGATTCCATCGGCGAGTGGCGCCTCGAGCATCGCCGGGAAGATGGTGACCACGTCGATGCGCAGCATCGTCAACGCGCCTCGATGCTGTCGGGCACGTGGAGCACGATGCGGCCGTGGGCCGGGTCCACCTGCTTCACGAAGCCCTCGGCGAGGGGCAAAAGCTCCTCGCCCGAGTCGCCCTTCAGCACCAACACCGGGGCGCCGGCGCCGGTCTCCAGGATGCCCTCGACGCGGCCGTGGGAGCGCCCTTGTTCGTCCTCGGCAAGCAGGCCGATCAGCTCGTGGTGGTAGTACGAGCCTGCGGGCAGCGCAGCCAGCTCCTCGGGCGGGATCCGCAGGTCGAGACCTCGGTAGGCCTCGGCGGCCTCGATCGAGTCGACGCCCTTGAGCTTCACCACGAAACGGCCCTTGTGGGGCCAGCTCGACTCGACCTCGACCTCGCGGGACAGGCCGGCGGGCGCCGGTACGAACGCCCGGCGCAGGTTCGGGAAGCGATCGGGCCGGTCGGTCGTGGGGTCCACCACCAACTCCCCCTTGCGCCCCTGGGGCTTCACCACGCGCCCGATGCCGACCAGCTCCGCGAAGGGCCTCAATCGAGCACCTCGACGTCGCACTGCGTCCCGTGCCGCTCGGCCACGCAGTCGAGGATCGTGCGCAGGGCGTCCGCCGTGCGCCCGCGCCGTCCGATCACGCGGCCGCGATCCTCCTCGGCCACCTCGAGCTCGAGCAGGATGCCCTCCTCGTCCTCGATCTGCGTGACACGGACGTGCTCGGGGCGCGTGACCAGCGCCTTTGCGAACGTCTCGAGCAGCTCCTTCAAGCCGTTGGCCACGGGCGCGAGCGCCTACAGGGCCTTGTGCTTCTTGAGCAGGCTCTTCACCGTGTCGGAGGGGCGCGCGCCCTTCTCGATCCAGTACTTCGCCCGCTCCTGGTCGATCTTCACGACCACCGGGTTCTTGCGCGGGTCGTAGTGGCCGAGGGTCTCGACGAACCTCCCGTCCCGCCAGTTCCTGGAATCGGCCACGACGACACGGTAGTAGGGGCGCTTCGTCGACCCCGTCCTTCTCAGCCGGATAGCAAGCATGCGTTCCTTCCTGACTCTCTAGCGAAACTGGGGCATGCGCGCCGCCAGGCGCTTCATCGCCTTGCCGCCGCCGCCCCCAAAAGCCTTCATCATCTTGCGCGCCTGCACGAACTGCTTCAGCAGGCGGTTCACGTCCTCGACCCGGGTGCCGCTGCCCTTGGCGATGCGCTTGCGGCGGCTGCCGTTCAGCAGCGACGGGTTCACGCGCTCCTCGCCGGTCATGGAGTCGATGATGGCGCCCGAGCGGCGCATCTCGCGCTCGCCCTGGTCCACGTCCACGCCCTTCAGGCTTGAGGCGCCCGGCAGCATGGCGAGCACCTGGTCGAGGGGCCCCAGCTTGCGGATCTGCCGCATCTGGTCGCGGAAGTCCTCGAGGCTCCACTCGCTCTTGCGGAGCTTCTCGACCATCTTCTCGGCCTGGTCGCGGTCGAAGGCCTGCTCCGCGCGCTCGATCAGGCCCATCACGTCGCCCATGCCCAGGATGCGCGCGGCCATGCGCGACGGGTCGAAGGGCTCGAACTCGTCGGCGCGCTCGCCGGTGCCCGCGAACTTCACGGGACAGCCGGTGACGCTGGAAGCCGACAGCGCCGCGCCGCCGCGAGCGTCGCCGTCCAGCTTGGTCAGGACGATGCCGGTGGTGCCGACGCGCCGGTGGAATTCCTCGGCGCTGCGCACCGCGTCCTGGCCGGTCATGGCGTCGGCGACGTGGAGAATCTCGGTGGGTTCGCCGATCGTCTTCAGGTCCTCGAGCTCGCGCATCAGCTCGTCGTCGATGTGCAGCCGGCCCGCGGTGTCCACCAGCACGACGTCGTAGCCCGTGGCGCGCGCCTCGGCGAGCGCCGAGCGCAGCAGCGCCCGCGGCTCGTTGCCCTCCGGGTGGTGGATCCTGAGGCCGTTCTGCTCGGCCAGGGTCTTGAGCTGCTCGCGCGCCGCCGGCCGGTACACGTCGGTCGAGACCAGCAGCGGATGGTGCCCGCCCTTCTGGAGCCACTTGGCGAGCTTGGCGGCCGAGGTGGTCTTGCCAGAGCCCTGCAGGCCGGTCATCAGCACGACCGAAGGCGGGCGCGACGCGAAGCGCAGGCGCTGCGGCTCTTTGCCGCCCAGCAGCTCGACGATCTCGTCGCGGACGATGCGCAGCACCGCCTGGTCGGGGGTGAGGCTCTTCAGGACCTCCTGGCCGACGGCACGGCTGCGCACCCGCTCGACGAAGGCCTTGACGACCTTGAAATGGACGTCGGCCTCGAGCAGGGCCAGGCGGACCTCGCGCAGGGCCGCGTCCACATGGGCTTCGGAGAGGCTCCCCTGGCCGCGGAGCGACCGCACGACGCCTTGCAGTTTCTCGCTGAGAGTCTCGAACACGACTTGGAGACAGGCCCTCCCTGACCGTTCGGCGGGGTCCGCCGGGAACGGGAGAGTTTAGGACAGGGCCCGAAAAATGTCAAAACCTAACCCTCGCAGTAACGGGGGTTTACGCCCGCAGCACCGGCTAGAAGGTGCGGGAGATCGCGAACAGCGTGGCCATCTTCTGGTTGGTCTCCCGAAGCCGGCGCGCCATCGTGTAGCCGAAGGCCCACAGGAAGGCCGAGGCGACGGCTGGATGGCTCTGGGCCAGCTGCTTCAGGTCGGTATGCGGGATGGAGAGGAGCTCGCAGTCGTCGTGGGCCACGGCGTGGGCGGAGGCGGGTGCGCCGTCGAAGAACTCGACCTCTCCGAAGAAGTCCCCCGGCTCCAGGATGGTGAGCGCCTCTTCGCCGACGCCCGGAACCACCTTGCTGATCCGCACCCGTCCCTCGCGGATCAGGTGAAGATGACCGCCGGGTTGCCCTTCGGTGAGGATCAGCGCGCCCGCGGCGTGGCGCCGCACGCGTATCACCATCAACAGCTGCGCGAGGTCGTCGTCGTCGAGATCGCGGAAGAGGGGTATGGCTCGCAGAAACTCTTGAATCAGGCTAGACGCTCCGGAGGATGTGGCCGAGCTTCTCCTTCTTCGTCCGGAGATAGCGCCGGTTCTGGTCGTGGGCGGGCACTTCGATGGGCAGGCGCTCGACGATGGTCAGGCCGTAGCCCTCGAGGCCCACGAACTTGCGCGGGTTGTTGGTGAGCAGGCGCATCCGGCGCACGCCCAGCTCGGCCAGGATCTGGGCGCCGATCCCGTAGTCCCGCTGGTCGGGCTTGAAGCCCAGGGCCTCGTTGGCCTCCACGGTGTCACGGCCCTGGTCCTGGAGCTGGTACGCCATGATCTTGTGCACGAGGCCGATGCCGCGGCCTTCCTGGCGCAGATACAGCAGGACCCCACGGCCCTCGCGGGCAATCACGTCGAGGGCGGTTTCGAGCTGCTCGCCGCAATCGCAGCGGCTGGACCCGAAGATGTCGCCGGTCAGGCACTGGGAGTGGACCCGCACGATCACGGCTTCGTCCTGGCGGATCTCGCCGAGCGTCAGTGCGACGTGCTGCTCGCGATCGATGGCGCTCTCGTAGGCGTGGACCTTGAACGGGCCGTGGCGCGTGGGCAGGTTGGCCTCGGCCACCTTGCGCACCAGGCGTTCGTGGCGCATCCGGTGCTCGATCAGGTCCTTGACGGTGATCATGCGCAGCCCGTGCTCCTTGCAGAACGACTGGAGCTCCTGGGTGCGCGCCATGGTCCCGTCCTCGTTCATGATCTCGCAGATCACGCCGGCGGGGAAAAGCCCCGCGAGGCGTGCCAGATCCACCGCGGCCTCGGTCTGGCCGGAGCGCTGCAGCACGCCGCCCGGCTGCGCGCGCAGCGGGAACATGTGGCCGGGGCGCGCCAGGTCCTCGGGCCGCGTCTTCGGGTCGATGGCCGCCAGGATGGTCTGGGCGCGGTCCGCGGCCGAGATGCCCGTGGTGGTCCCGTGCTTGGCCTCGATGGGCACGCAGAAGGCCGTCCCGAACTTCGCGCTGTTGTCCTCGTCCTGCACCATGAGCGGGATGCGGAGCGCGTCCAGGCGCTCGCCGGTCATGGGCAGGCAGACGAGGCCCCGGCCGAAGCGCGCCATGAAGTTGATCGCCTCGGGGGTGACCTTCTCGGCGGCGAGGGTGAGGTCACCCTCGTTCTCGCGGTCCTCGTCGTCCACCACGACGACCATGCGGCCGGCGCGGATGTCTTCGATCGCCTCGGGTATCGTGCTGAAAGGCAAGCGTTAGCGTTCCCGGAACGCCATCAGGCGCTCCACATACTTCGCCACCACGTCCACCTCGAGGTTCACCCGGTGACCGGGGCGTGCGGTCCCGAGGTTCGTCTCGCTCAGTGTATACGGGATGAGGGCGACGGAGAAAACGCCCGGCTCGAGGCGCGCCAGCGTGAGCGAGACGCCGTCGACGGCGATCGATCCCTTCTCCACCAGGTAGCGCTCGAGGGATCCGGGCGGGGCCACCAGCAGGTCGGCCGCGTCGCCCGCAAGGCGCAGATCCCGCACCTCGCCCAGGCCGTCCACGTGGCCCTGTACGATGTGGCCGTCGAAGCGGCCTGAGGCCCGCAGCGGCCGTTCCAGGTTGACGCGGATGCCGGGCCGCAGGCGCTCGTCGAAGGCCGTGCGCTGCCGCGTCTCCTGCGTCAACTCGCACGCGAAGCCATCCGCCGAGACCTCGACGGCCGTGAGGCAGCAGCCGTTCACCGCGATCGAGCCTCCCACGCAGAGATCTTCCAGGACTCGGCGCGCCCGAACCGACACCACCAGCACGTCGGCGCGGGGCTCCACCCGCTCGATGGTTCCGGTTTCCTCGACGATTCCCGTGAACACCTGGTCAGCGAGGGTACCAGACCTCGTAGCCTGCGCCTCGAGGGGCGGTTCCGGGGCGCAGGCGCACGGCGCCGGCCACGCGCCTCGGGTCGGGACCGCCGAAGGCCGGCCGGCTGCCCCGGCCGCCCAGGACCACGGGCGCCCGGAACAGGACCAGGCGGTCGAAGAGCCGGGCGCGCAGGAAGGACCCGAGCACCTCTCCCCCGCCTTCGACCATGACACTCCAGATCCCGATCCGGCGCAGCGCTCGGAGCGCCGCGGAGAGCGGCACCCGCGGGCCGCGCCCGCCTATCACCAGTACGCGAACGCCCAGGGCCTCCAGGCGCCTCCGCCGCGTCGCGGGAGCGCTGTGGCAGACCACGATGAGCGGCGATCGTCGGGCGCTGCGCGCGAGCCGGCTGCGCGGGGGCAGGCGCAGCTGCGAGTCGAGGACGATGCGCGTGAAGGGCCGCCGCGTGGGAGGCCGGGGCAGCAAGAGCGGATCGTCGTGCAGGACAGTGCCGATGCCGACGAGGACGGCGTCGTGAGCGCGCCGCAGGGCCCGGGCCGCGGCCCGCTGTCCCGTGCTGGTGATCCACTTCGAGTCGCCCGACGCCGTGGCGATGCGCCCGTCCAGGGTCAGGCCGACCTTGAGCAGCACGTAAGGACGCTCGAGCCGGGCGGCCGTAACGAACGGCTCGTTCAGCATGCGCGCGTCGTCCGCGAGCAGGCCCACCTCGACCCTCACGCCGCGCCGGCGCAAGAGCGCCAGGCCCCGACCTGCGACGAGCGGGTTCGGATCGCGCATGGCCACCACCACGCGCCGGAAACCCGCCGCCGCCACGCTCGGCGCGCAGGGGCCCGTACGCCCGTAGTTTGCGCAGGGCTCGAGGCTCACGTAGAGCGTCGCGCCGCGGGCCTGCTCGCCGGCGTGATCGAGGGCCAGGCGCTCGGCGTGGGGCCCGCCGGCTCGGGCGTGGAACCCCTCGCCGACGATGCGCCCGTCGCGCACCACGACGCAGCCCACCATCGGGTTGGGGTTTGTCTCGCCCTCCCCACGGCGTGCCAGGGCGAGCGCCCTTCGCATGTAGACGAGGTCGTCCGCCGCCATTCAACCCACCAGGCTCTCGGCGAAGGCCGCGGGGTCGAAGGGCAGCAGGTCCTCGGCCGATTCGCCGACGCCGACGTAGCGGATGGGCACGCCCAGGTCGCGCACCACCGCAACGGCCACGCCCCCCTTGGCGGTGCCGTCGAGCTTGGTCAGCACCAGACCCGTGACGCCGGAGGCCTTGGCGAACTCGCGGCCCTGGGCGAGGCCGTTCGACCCGAAGGTGGCATCGAGTACGAGCAGCGTCTCGTGCGGTGCCTTCTCGATCTCGCGCCCTGCGACGCGCGCCATCTTGGCCAGCTCCGCCATCAGGTTGCCCTTGGTATGCAGGCGCCCGGCGGTGTCGACGAGCACCACGTCGGCACCGCTCGCGCGCGCCTTGCGCAGCCCGTCGGTCAGCACGGCCGACGGATCCGCTGCCTCGGCACCTCGATGCAGCGGCACGCCGGCCCGCTCGGCCCACACCGCGAGCTGCTCCGTGGCCGCCGCCCGGAACGTGTCGGCCGCGATCAGGAGCACGCGGCGGCCCTCGGCGTTCCAGGCCCGCGCCAGCTTGCCGATCGTGGTCGTCTTGCCCGCTCCGTTGACGCCGACCACGAACACGACCCAGGGCCGCGTGGAGAAAGGAGCGCCGGGGAGCGGCAGATCGAGGGCCCGACGGATCTCCTCGCGCAGGATGGCTCGCATGGCGGGAGCGCCGCCCGTGTGTATCTCGCCGCTGCGCGCCTTCAGGACCAGGACGGCCGCGGCCGCGGCCTGCGGGCCCAGGTCCGCGGCGATCAGGGCGTCCTCGACGGACGCCAGGTCGGCCGCATCGAGGGGACGCTGGCCCCGCACCAGGTCCTGCACCGGCATGTTGAGCACGTCGCGTGTGCGCTTGAGCCCGAGCTTCAGCCGGTCGAGGATCGCCAAGCGGCCTTCTAAAGCTCCGCGTCGAGCCGTGCCTTCGTCTCGTCCGAGCGGTGGAGGGCCTGGCCGACGTTGGCGCTCGGGCCGAGCGACAACACCAGGTAGTAGCCGTCCTTCAGCGGGCGCAGGATCACCTGGCCGTCCGTGTAGCGGCAATGCACGTGGCTGACGTCTCCCGTGTGGCAACTCGCCTCGGCGTTCTTCAGGCGCACGAGCGCCAGGCCCTGGTAGGCGCCGATCAGGCGGTGGCGCTCGTGGCCGTCTCCGGCCTCGAACACCACTTCTCCCGTGGCGTCCATCATCACGACACCCTGCGCTCCATCCACCGAGCGCACGAGTCGCTCGAGCAAGCCCTGAAAAGGCATGGCGGAGCTACTGGGGGAAGTTCTTGAGCAGCTCAACGGCCCTGCGGCCCGCCACACCCGAGGGGTCCTTGGCGGCGACGGTCTGCAGGCGCGGCCGGGCTTCGTCGAAGCGGCCGGCGCGGTAGTAGGCCTCGCCCAGGGCGCCCAGCATCGCGACGTCCTCGGGCAGCGTTCGCAGCGCGGACTCGAGCTGCCGGATGGCCTCGTCGACCCGGCCCTGGGCCGAGAGCGCGTCGGCGACCCCGAGCCAGGCATCGCTGTAAGACTTGTCGCGCCCGATGCTGGTCTGGAACCAGTTGAGGGCGTCGCCAAAGTTGCGGTCCTCGAGATAGGACTGCCCCAGGTTGCGCGCGGTCAGGGCGGGCACCGGGTTCGTGGGGTCGTTGAAGGCCGCGAGCAGCTCCTTGCGCCCCTCTTCGCGCTTGCCCTGGCGCAGGAGTGCCGTGCCCAGGTCGTTGCGAGCGTCGATGTAGTAGGGGTTGAGACTCACCGCCTTGCGCGCGGCCTCGACGGCTTCCTTCAGGGCGCTCTCGCGGCATTTCGCGTCGCGGCAACGATCGGCCATGCGACCCCACGCGACGCCGAGACCCTTCTGGAAGTAGGGGCTCTTGGGATCCGCCTTGACCGCGGCCTTCAGCTCCTCGATGGCCATCTCGACCCGCCCCTCGCGCAGGTGGGACAGCCCGTTCTCGAAGCGGGTCTCTCCGTCCGCCTTGGGCTGCTGCGCGGCGGCGCCCGGCGCGGACAGCAGGGCAACGAGCACGGCACAGGCGACGCGCGTTATCGTCAACTCAGGAACCCCCGATCGTGGAAGCGGATCGCGTGCTCACGAAGCCACCGCCGCCTGGCGAGAGGCGAGCGAGGCCTTGCGGGCCTTGGCCATGCTGAGGTCGCCGGCCGCGAACGCCTTCTCCATGGCCGCGACGCAGGGCTCGTCGAATTTCTTGTTCGCCAAGAGGCGCAGCCGGGCGAGCGCGGCCTCGAAGGTCATCGCCTTCGAATAGGGACGGTCGGTCGTCATGGCGTCGAAGGCGTCGGCCACGCTCACGATGCGGCCCAGGAGAGGTATGGCGTCGCCTTTGAGGCCGTCTGGATAGCCGCTGCCGTCCACGTTCTCATGGTGCATCAGGCCGGCGCCGGCCAGGGCATTGAGCCGCGGCACCGCCTCGAGGATCTTCAGGCCCTTGGTCGGGTGTTGCTTCATGATCTCGTATTCGTCGTCGGTCAGCGCGGCCGGCTTGCGCAGGATCTTGTCCTCGATCCCGATCTTGCCCACGTCGTGGATGATCCCCGACAGGTGGACCTTCTCGACCTCGGCGGGCGACATGCCGAGGTGCTTGGCGATCACCGCCGAGTAGTAGGCGACGCGCTCGGAGTGCCCCCGCGTGTAGGGGTCCTTCTCGTCGATGGCGTTGGCTAGCATGCGGATCGTGCCCATGAACAGCTCCTTGTTGATGTCCGCCTGCTTGCTGATCTCCTCGATCGCGCGCTGGATCTCGCCGCCCATGGAGTTGAAGGCCTCGGCCAGCACCCCCACCTCGTTGGCGCTCCTGACCCTGACCCGGGCGCCGTACTCACCGCCGGCCAGGCGGCCGGCGAACAGCGCCAGCTCCTGGATCGGCCGGCTGATCTGGCCTGCGAACAGCACTCCGAACACGACCGCCAACACCGTGACGGCGCCCACCAGGGCCATGGACTGGCGGCTCATGCGCGTCGCCTGATGGTAGGCCTTGTCCTCGTCCACCTGGACGATCACGCCCCAGCCCGACTCGTCCTGGACGCCGATGTAGGTGCCGAGCATGCGCAGCTTGCCCTTGGGAACCGGAAGCTCGAAGGGCACGGTGGCGGCCGTGCGTCCCTTGGTGTCGAGGAACTGGCGCACGATCTCGACCTTGGCGTAGTCGAGGTCCTCCTGCAGGCGCGCGGGCTCGGAATGGGCCACCAGCTTGCCGCGGCTGTCCACGATGTAGACCTCGAACAGGCCTCCGGCGCCAATCTCCTTGGTCATGGTCCACAGCGGACCCAGGCTAGCCACCGCCATGACCACACCCCGGGCCCCGCCCGGCAGCGCGACGGCGTCGGAGAGGACCATCACCGGCTCCTGCAGCGAGCTCGAGAAGATCGGCGGCCCCATCATCGCCTTGCCTTCGAGGCCGCGCAGGTAGCCCTCCTGCAGCATCTGTTCGATGGCGGGCTCGGGAATCTGGGCGCCGGAGCGTGCGCCCGAACCCTGCGAGTCGACGATGGTGAAGGAGTAGAAGCGGCTGCCCTCGCCCACGTAGCGCTCCAGGGCCTTGGCCTCGCGGATGCGGGCCACGCGCTCGGGGAAGGGTGTGGTGCCGCCTTCCACCTCGAGGGTGCGGGCCACCGCGGTCAGGTGGGCGCGCAGGCTCTGGAGGTAGACCGCCACCTGCTGCGACAAGCTGCGCGCCTTGTCGAGCTGCATCGCCTTCTGGTCCAGCTCCAGGATCTCGCGGCTGCGGTCCACCAGGGTGTAGGACGTGAACACCAGGGGCACTATGCCCACGAAGAACAGCAGGACCAGCAGCGAGAAGAGGATGGTGCCGCGCCGCTGGCGCGGTGAGGGCTTGGGCACGCCCTCAGGACTCCCGCGGCGTCAAGGCCGCGGCCTGCGCTTTGGGAGCGAGGACCTCGTAGGTCGCGACCGGCTTGTCCTTGCCCTTCAGGGCCTTCGGGGGCAGCGCGTTCACCTGGAACTGGCCGTTGCACAGGGCGAGCGTGTTCTCCCCGATCACGATCATGCCCGGCTGCGCCACCGAGCTCTCGAGGCGGCTCGCGGTGTTCACGGTGTCGCCCAGCACCGTGTACTCCTTCTTGTTGATCGAGCCGATCTCCCCCGCCACCGCCTTGCCGGAGTTGATCCCGATGCGGATGCGCAGGTGCGGTCCCTCCTTGCGCTCGGCGTTGAACTCCTCGAGGCGCTGGCGCATCTCGAGGGCGGCGCTGACCGCCCGCGGCGCGTGGTCGGGCATGTCCAGGGGCGCGCCGTACACGGCCATGATGGCGTCGCCGATGTACTTGTCCAAGGTGCCCTCGTGCTTGAAGATCACGTCGGTCATGCGGGACAGGTAGTCGTTCAGCATCAGGGCGACGGCCGCCGGGCTCATCTTCTCCGACATGCTGGTGAAGCCCACGATGTCCGCGAACATGACCGTTACTTCCTTTTCCTCGGGCACGCCCAAGGCGGCCGACTGGGACTCCGAGGTGGCCAGGATCCGGCTGGTCACCTGGGGCGACAGGAAGCGGCCCAGGCGTTCGCGCTTCTTCTCCTCCGCCACGATCTTCTGGTTCAGCCGCGCCCGCTCCACCGCCACCGCCGCGTAGTTCGCCAGCGCGGTCAGCAGGTCGAGGTCGTTCAGGGTGAAGCAGCTCGTGAGCATGGGGCTGTCCACGTGGACGATGCCGATCACCTGGTCCTTGGCGCACAGCGGCGCGCACATAGCCGAGCGGATGCCGTGGAAACGGATCGAGTCTCCCGCGCTGAAGCGCGGGTCTACCTGGGCGTCGGTGGTGAGGATCGAAACCCGGTCCTTCATCACCCGCTCGGCGATCGTCTTCGAGATCGAGATCTTGCCCTCGGCCGCCGAACTCGGGTCCCGGTACTTGATCACCATGGGGATCAGCTTCTTCTCGACCTCGTCCTGGAGCATCAGGAAGCCGCGGTTGGTGCCGGGGATGTGCTCGAACACGTTGTCCATCACCTGCTGCAACACGTCTTCGACCGGGCGCGTGGTGATGAGCGTCTCGGCCACCTTCATCAGTGCGCGCAGGATGCGATTGACCTTCTCGATTTCCTGCACCTCGGCGGGCGCCGGGGCGGCCTTGGCACCGGGGACGGGGGTCGAGCTCTTGGGCACCGGCGCCACGCCCGACAGCAGCTTCGAGAGGTCGCCGACGCTCCGGATGATGGTGCCGGCCTCCTCGTGGAGCGGCTTCTCCTCGTCCAGGACGACCTTGCCTTCGAGGGTCTTGGAGAAGGTGATGGGCAGCTTGCCCAGCAGGATCTTGTCGCCGTCCTTGAGGAAGGCCTCGACGATGGGCTGGCCGTTGACGGTGGTGCCGTTTTTCGACTTGAGGTCCAGGATGCGGACGCCGTCGCCGTCCACCACGATCTTGGCGTGGTTGCGGGAGATGCCGAAGTCCTTCAGCACCACCTGGCAGTCGGGCGAGCGGCCCAGCACCACCTCGCCGGTGGTGAAAGAGTGCGTCTGCTGCTCGTCGCCGTCGACGTAGACCAGACGATACATCGATCGAGAAGTCTACTCTCTTTTGAGGCTTCGAGACATGAGCGCGAGCACCGCTTCGCGCGGCGGGCGGCCCTCGTGCAGGACCTTTCGCATGGCCGCGGCGATGGGCATTTCGACTCCGGCCTGGGCGGCCAGCGCGCACGCCGCGAGGGTGGTGAGGACCCCCTCCGCGACCATCGCGTGGCCGCGCGAATCGCCCAGTGCCTGGGTGGCCGCGGCCAGGGACTGGCCGCGCCCCAGGCCCTGGCCCAGGCGCCGGTTGCGCGAAAGCTGCCCGGTGCAAGTCAGCACCAGGTCGCCTAAGCCCGCGAGGCCCGCGAAGGTGTCCGTGCGGCCGCCCGCCGCCACTCCCAGGCGTGCGATCTCGGCCAGCCCGCGAGTGATCAGGGCCGCGACCGTGTTGTGGCCGAGGCCCAAACCGTCCACGATGCCCGCCGCGATCGCTATGACGTTCTTGAGCGCGCCCGCAAGCTCCACGCCGACCACGTCGTCGCTCGCGTAGGCGCGGAAGCTGGGCGTCGACACGGCGCGCTGCAGGGACTCGGCGAAGCCGGCGTCGCTGGAGGCGATCACGACGGCCGTGGGCTGGCCCAGGCCGACTTCGAGGGCGAAGGAGGGGCCGGACAGCACCGCTCGGGCGCGGCCCGGCGCCTCCTCGCTCGCGACCTCGGTCATGCGAAGCCACGATTGAAGCTCCAGGCCCTTGGTCGCCGAGACGAGGCCCGCCTCCGGAGGCAGCGCGTGCTTCAGCCCGCGATAGACCTCGCGGCAGAACTGCGAAGGGATCACGACCAGCGCGAGCTCCGCGGCGCGGCACGCCTCGCCCAGGTCCAGGCTCGGCACGACGCCATCGGGCACCGCGATGCCGGGCAGGTAGGCCGTGTTCTCGCGCCGCAGGCGGATCTCGTCGGCCACGCCTTTGTCGCGCAGCCAGAGCCCGACCGAATGCCCGGCACGGGCCAGATGCACGGCGAGAGCCGTGCCCCAGGATCCGCCTCCGAGCACCGCGATCCTCACGTGCGCCCCGCCCCCAGGCGGTTCTCACTGCCGCGCAGGATGCGCTCCAGGTTCGCGCGGTGCTTCCAGACGATCAAGGCGCCGACCAGCGTGGCCGACCAGCACACCGCGGGAGCCGCTCCCAGCACGAAGGTCGCCACAGCCACGGCCGCGGTCCCGGCCACCGAGCCGAGCGACACGAAACGGGTCGCCAACGCGACGATCGCGAAGCTGGCGACGCCTATGGCCGTCGCCATCGGCGCCAGGGGCAGGAACGCGCCGGCCCCCGTGGCGACGCCCTTGCCGCCGCGAAAGCCGAGCCACGCGGGGTACATGTGACCGACGACGGCGGCTGCGGCCGCCAGAGGAGGCAGCAGCTCGCCGCCGGCCAGGCGGCGGGCCAGCAGCGCGGCCAGCGCGCCCTTGGACGCGTCCAGCACGAAAGCGATCACGCCCGCGGTCCTGCCGGCCGAGCGCATCACGTTGGTGGCCCCGACGTTGCCGCTGCCCACCTCGCGCACGTCCCTCACGCCGAACAGCCGGGCGACCACGAAGCTGAACGGGATCGAGCCCAGCAGGTAGCCGAGGGCCAGGGTGGCGGCCAGGATCATGGTTTCATCCGGACAGGGGAAACGAGGCGAGGGGAGTATAGACCGCGCCGCCTGGACGCGGCTCGCTGCGGAGCAGGACGAGCCTGTCGAGCTGCGCCACCCCGAGATCGAGCGCGGGCAGGTCGGGGCGCGGCGCACGGTCGCGCCAGCGGCCGAGGGTGAGGTGCGGGGCGAAGGGCCGGGCCTCGGGTGCGAACCCGCAGCTCACCGCGGCCCCTTCGCACGCCACCTGCAGCGCTTGCACCCGCGGATCGAGATCCAGGCCGATCCACAGCACGCGCGGCGCGGCGCGCTCGGGAAACAGGCCGAGGCCCGTCAGTGGCGCGCGGCTCGCTGGACAACGCTCCGCGGCCCCAGCCAGCATCGGCTTCAGGCGTCCGACCACCTCGGGCTGCGTGTCGCCGAGGAAGCGCAGCGTGAGGTGGACGCCTTCGGGCCGCACCCACTTGATCCCCGGGATTCGCGGGCGCAGCGCATCCACCGCCGCCCGGAGGCGGCCTCGGGCCGGCGCGTCGAGATCGAGCGCCACGAAGGCGCGCATCCACGAGCGCCCTAGGGCGCGAGGCCGAGCAGGCCCCGCCGGAGCATCTCGAGGGCGAGCTGGCTGGCCTGGAAGCGCACGCGGTCGCGCTCGCCCGGGAACACGGCCCTGCGGACGCGGTCTCCCGCGGAGCCCGCGAGCGCCACGTAGACGAGGCCGACCGGCTTCTCGGGCGTGCCGCCGTCGGGGCCCGCGATGCCGGTGATCCCGATGCCCACCGCGGTGCCAGCGCGCTGCCGCACGCCCTCGGCCATCGCTCGCGCGACCTCTTCCGACACCGCTCCGTGCCTCGCGATCAGCGCTTCGTCCACACCGAGCATCTCGACCTTGGCGCGGTTGCTGTAGGTCACGACGCCGCGATCGAGGAAGCGGCTCGCGCCCGGCACCGACGCGAGGCGGGAGGCGAGCAGGCCGGCCGTGCAGGACTCGGCGAGGGCCAGGACGTGGCCGCGCTCGACCAGCAGCTCGGCGACGACCTGGGTGAGGTCGCGGCCGTCCTCGCTGTAGATGCGGGTGGGCAGCGCCTCGCGCAGGCACGTCGCGAGGGACTCGATGCGCTCCGCGGCCTCGCTCTCTGACGCGGCCTCGGCGACGAGATGCAGCTCGACCTGGCCGGGCGAGCCCAGGATCGTGGTCTGCGGGTTCTGGAACGTCTTGTAGACAGGAGCGACCGCCTGTTCGACGTCGCTCTCGGACATCGACGCGATCTTCAGCACGCGGCGGCGCAGCACTCGTCCGCCGGCCCGCGAGCGAAGGAGCGCCAGCACCTCGCTGTCGAACATCGGCTCCATCTCCACCGGCGGGCCCGGCAGCAGCACCAGCAGGCGGCCGCCCCGCTCCACGTACTGCCCGGGCGCCGAGCCTCGCGGGTTCTTGAGGAACGCGCCGCCTTCGAACAGGTCAGCCTGCTTCTCGTTGACCTTCGCCATGGTGCGGCCGTACCTAGAGAAGCGAGCCGCCAGCGCTTCCAGGTACCCGGCGTCGCGCTGGAGCCCGATGCCGAGAGCGGCCGCGGCGGCCTCGCGGGTCAGGTCGTCCTCGGTGGGGCCGAGGCCCCCGGTCGCGATCACGATCTCGGCGCGCGCGAGGGCGTTGCGGAAGGCCTGGGTCAACGCCTCGAGATCGTCGGCGACGATCACGCGCGCGATCACGGGGATGCCGATGTCGCGCAGCCGCGAGGTGAGGAACGTGCCGTTCGTCTCGCTGCGCGGAGGGATCAAGAGCTCGCTGCCGATCGCGATCAGCTCGGCCCTCACAGGAACCTCGAGATCACCACCAGGACCTGCAGCGCAAGGTTCGCGTAGACGGCCGCCATCACGTCGTCGGCCATGATCCCGAGGCCGCCGTGGAGGCTCTCCAGGTCGCGGGCCGGGTACGGCTTCACCACGTCCATGGCGCGAAACAGCACGAAGCCGGCGGCCGCGGTCCAGGCCGAGAACGGCACGAGCAGCAGGGCCACCCACATCCCGACGATCTCGTCCACCACCACGATGCCGGGGTCCTCGCGCCCGACTCTCTTCGCGACGCGCGTGGCGCAGAGCGTGCCGACCAAGAACAGCGCCACGCAGGCTGTGAGCTGCCACAGCAACGGCCAGGACCGCATCGGCCAGAAGAGCAGCAGGCCGACGAGCGAGCCGGCGGTGCCCGGGGCGAAGGGCGAGTAGCCCGAGCCGAGCCCGGTCGCGATCGTGAACGCCGGCGCGTCGAGAACGGAGCGCGACATCGCGGGGATCATAGCGTGGACACGCCAAGCCGCATCCAGTGCCGGCGCGGCAACGCGCTGCTCTCGCGCGAGGAGACCGACCTGGCGTCGCGCGGGCCCGACAACGCGGTCGTCACGCTCGAGCACGTTGACGCTGGGGGCCTTTGCGGTCAGGCTGCTCGAGGCCGCTTCCCTCGAGGCGGGGCACCCGTTGTCAGGTTCCCACCAAGAGAACGACGAACGGGATGTGAGCATCGTTTTCGAGAGGAGCCTCTTATGACTTGTCCTCGTTGCCAGGCCGCGAATCCAGTGGACGCCGGAGCGTGCACGAACTGTGGTTTCGCGCTCGGCAAGACAGGCCCCGCGGGCGGTCAGAGCAAGGGGATGGCGATCGCGTCGCTGATCATCGGGCTGCTGAGCGTGCCGACGCTGGCGGGGCTCGGCATCGGGGCCTTGGCCGGCATCGTGCTCGGCATCGTCGCGCTGATGAAGGCGAACAAGTCCCCGGCCGAGTACGGAGGCAAGGGGCTGGCTATCGCCGGCATCGCGGCGAGCGCCCTGTCCTTCGTCGCCATCCCCGTTCTTGGGATCATCGCGGCGATCGCGATCCCGAGCCTGCTTCGGGCGCGTATCGCGGCCAACGAGGCGAGCGCGATCGGTGACACTCGGACGCTGATCTCGGCCCAGGCGGCCTATCAGCATGCCAACGGAGGCTTCTACGACACCGTGGAGTGCCTCGCTGCGCCCACCGGTTGCATCCCCAACTACCCGGCGACCGGCCCCAAGTTCGTGGGGCCAGAGTTCGCCACGCCGGTGAAGGCCGGCTACCGCCGCAGCTTCCATCCCGGCCCGGCAGCGAGCGGCAGCGGGGCGGGCACCAGCTTCTCCCGCTCCAGCCTCCAGGCCTATGCCTATGTCGCCGAGCCGGTGACCCCCAACCAGACCGGCGTGCGGTCGTTCTGCGGAGATGCCTCGGGCATGGTCTGCTCCGTGTTGCGCGGCCCGATGCCGGAGATCGTCGCGGGCAGCTGCCCGAGCGGCTGCGCGCCGCTCCAGTGAAGCCAGGGGGTCAATATGGTTACGAGGGTTTCCGACGCCTGACGAACATCACAATCTGCACCGGCAACCAGATCCAGAACAGTAGTCCAAAGCCGACGATCGCGTTTGCAACCAGCCGTATCGGATGCGGCCAGCGTGCATCTCCCGCCCACAAGCTCGGCCACATCGTCAATTCGATCGCTGACGCGTGAGCGTCACCGAAATAGCTCCGAAGGGGATCCCGGAGATCTCGTTGCAGTGATAGGTGGTCTCCCCACATGATCGTCCGCACAGGCCCAGCACTCGTGTTCAGGTACAAGGTCACCGCGCCGCCGCGGCGGCTGCCGGGTGATGTGCTGACGATCTCGCCGACGGGCTGCAGCGCCGGCAGCGGCGTGTGGCGTATCGGCATCATGTCGAAGGCCACGAGCCAGCGGAGGTCGCAGTCGGGAGCGGCGGACGTGCGTGCCGGACACGACACGCGTACGGTTGGCGCGAATGCCCCCTGACAACCACCCCCAAACGCGATGAAACAAGCCCCGGTGAAAGCCGCGGACCGAATGCCGCGCAGCGTGTAGGGGTCCCTCGCCACGGCGGGCAGCTTAGCAGAATCGTCCACAACGACTCGAAGGTGTTCCACCGCGCGCGAAGCCGCCCCCCGCCGCGGGAGGCTTCAGCGGGCCCTCTACCGCATCTTGAAACTGACCGTCACGGTCATCACGACCGTCACGGGCACGCCGTTCATGAGCGTCGGTTCGTACACCCACTGCCTGACGGCCTCGACCGCTGCCGCGTCCAACATCGGGATGCTGCGCAGCACCCGCACGTCGCTGACGCGCCCCTCCGGGGTGATCGTGCACTCCATGATCACGATGCCCTGGACGCGCGCGTTCTTCGCGGCCGCCGGGTAGCTGGGGCTCACGTTCTTGATCTTCTTCGGCTCGGCGATCGCGCCGCCGACGCGAAGGGGCTGCGCGGGCGCGGTCGGGGGAGGCGCGGGCGCTTCGGTCGTGGGCGGCGCGACCGATGGGCGCGAGGGTGCGGGCGTACGGACGGGCGGAGTGCGCGTGGGCGCGGCACGCGGCCGCGGCGTCGCGACTGGAGCCGCGGGGGGAGCCTCGACGGGAGCCTCGGCGGGGGCGAGGGACTCGGGGGCCGTCGCCTCGGGCGGGGAAGGCGGCGTTTGGATCGCTCCGCTCGCTACCCCACCCGCCATGCCCTGCGGCTTCATCAATGTGGGGAGCGCGAGCGCAGCGAGAACGCCGCCGAGCGCGGCGCTGCCGCCGCCCGCGCCCGAGAGGCTGATCTTGACCACCTTGCCCTCGGCCTTCACCTTGATGCCGTCGAGCAGCGCCTTGGCGCCCGCGACCTTCTGCGCTTCCGGGCTCTGCTCCGCCATTCCCCGCGCCATCTCGAGTCCTTGCGCGAGCATCTGCTCGGCACCGGTCGCCGCCGCCGCGTCCGCCATCTGGCCGGTCAGCTCCATGCCGCCGTCGAACTTGCCGGCCAGGGTGAGGTTTTGCGGCAGCGGCACCGGCGGCGCGCCGGCTCCGGCTTCCTTCTGCCCGCGGGCGATCAGCGGCTGGTCGATCACGGCCCAGTAGCCGGAGCTGGGATCGAGGCCCTTGACGAGACCCAGCAGCCCGGCGTTGGTCCCGAGCGGCCGCACACCCTTCGCGCGGCTCGTGACCACTGCTTCGACCGCGCCGGGGGTGCCCGCCACCAGCGTCGAATCGTCGAGGAACGCGAGCTCCACTCCAGGCTTGCCGTGCTCGGTGAAGACCTGCACCGCCATCCCTTCCACGGTCTTCGAGGTCACGCTGGCTCCCTCGGCCTTCGCGGACGCCTCCAGAGCGCTTGTCACCTTGGCGCGGTCGAAGCGCCCCACCGCGATGATCGCGCCGTCGGGAGTCGGGGCCGCCACGTTCGATACCGCGAGCACGACCCGATCGAGGTCGCGGTCGAAGCGGATCCCGGTCTTGTCCTCGCCCTCCTTCAGCCCTTTTTCGATTCCCTCCTTGAGTTCCTTCTTCTTCCGCTCGGCGTCCTCCGGGGTCAGCGTCTTGTCGGCATCCACGACCTCGCCGGCCGTGATCTTCTTGTAGGCAGCGCTGCCGAGGAAGCCCTTGACGTCGAGGCCGGCGAGCACCGCCGAATCGGCCGGCAGCACCAGCGCTTGCCCCGCGAGCGGCCCGACGTCTGGCGCCGAGACGACGCGGTACTGAGTGAAGTACCAGTAAGCACCGCCACCGCCACAGACGAGCAGTCCGAACAGCGCGAAGCCGGCCACGAACAGCACGATCGTCTTGGTCTGGGCCACCCTTGGTCTCCCGGAAGAGGTGGCGCAGTGTGCCACATGTTCCAGTTGGGCCGACGCGCAGGAAACCGCGGCCTGGCGCGCTAGCGCTAGCCGAGGCGGTCCAAGGCCCCCGCTCGGGAATCCCTCACGCCTGGAGTCGACGTTCGAGGCGTCTCCAACGTGGGAAGCACCGGTGAAGCGCGTCGTTGATTCGCCTTACGGCCGGCGGCGCAGGCGGCCTTCCGGGTCCCGGGGCACGACGCGCATGGTGTCCGAGTGGTGGACATGGACGCGGCCCGGGCCGCCCTTGGCCGGGCGCACGTGCTTGCGGCGTGTCACGTGGACGTCCACGCGGGCCTCGACCCGCGCGTCGCTGAAGAACGCCGCCACCTCGGCCGCCTCGCGCAGGTCGTCGGCGCCGGCACGGCCCTCGGGGTCGCGCAGGATCACGTGGGCGCCGGGCACGTCGCGCGCGTGAAGCCACAGGTCGTCGGGCTTGGCCACGCTGAAGGTCAGGTGATGGTTCTCGCGGGCGCCGCGGCCCACCAGCAGCGAGAGCCCGTGGGCCGTGAGGTAGTGCCGTGTCGCGCCGCCCTCGCGTGCGGGCCGGGCGGGATCGTCGGCGCGAGCCACGAGGTCCGCCAGGCTCTCCGCAGCCTCCCCACGCGCCTCGGCACGGCGCGCCTCGTCGAGCTCGCTCGCGGTCTCGCGCTGGCGCACGGCCACCTGGCCGCGAGCGCGGTCGATGCGGCGCGCCTTGGTGAACAGCCGCGTAGCGTTTTCGTGGGGATCGAGGCGCGGGTCGAGGGACACGCGGAGCGTCGCCCCGTCGCTGCGGGGGTCGGGTATGTCTGCCGCGCTGGCACCTCGGGACACGCTTCGCGGCGTCGCCAGGATCGCCTCGCCCTGGCGGCGCAGCGTCTCGGGATCGGGCAGGCCCGCGAGGTCCGCTTCGAGGTTGGCCGCGAGCCGCTCGAGCCGTCGAACTTCGCGTGCGGCCTCCTGGAGCGCGCGACGTTGAGCGGCTTCGAAGCGCGCGCCCCGCCGTCGGGCCACCAGGTAAGCGGCCGTTGCTTCGATCCAGTCGGCGGCTTGCAGGACGTATGGCGCTTCGGACGTGGCGGACACGAAGCGCACGGCGCTCGCGGGTGCGAGGTCGCGGTCGCGGCAGGCGGCCAGCGGCGCCGGCAGCGCGAGCAGGGGCGCATCGAAAGCGGGGCCCGGCTGGGGCGCCGGCGGCGGCAGGGGCCAGGCGGGTGCGCCCTCGCCCATGGTCGCCACCACCGCGTCGTCGAGTACGACGCTCAGCGCCGGCGTGCCGGAGAGTCGGAGCACGAGGCGTGGCCCGTCGAAGTCGAAGACCAGGGCCCGACGCCCCTCGGGCCGGTCGAGCGCGCGCAGGCGCAGGCCGTCGAAGTGTTTGCGCACGAGCAAGAGCGCGTGGCGGTCGCGGCCCGGCAGGGATTCGGCATCGCGCTGCTCGATGGCGGCCAGGGCGGCGCGCTCCACGAGATAGGCGCCCGCGGCGCGCCGGCTGGCGTCGATCCACAGCCGCGCGCGCAGGCCGCGCGGGTCGAAGGCCAACGCGTGGGGCGCGGCACTCCTCGGCCGGTCGAGCGCGCGCCCCAGCAGGACCTCGCGCAGTTCGGCTGCGATGCTGTCGAGGTTCAGAACTTGACGACGCGCGTGCGCAGCAGCCGGTCGTGGAGCGCGCGCCGCGCGGGGTCGAAGAACTGTGGCAGGGCTCCCAGGCCCAGGGCGAGGTTAAAGGCGACGCCGAGGGCGGCTCGCAGCAGGGCGCGCGAGTATCCGGGCGGCTGGCCGTCGGTCTCGACCACGCGCAGGTTGAAGAGCATCTTGCCCGGCGTCTGGCCAGTCGTTCCTGTGAACCACGCGGCGTAGCCGAGGCCCAGGAAAGCCAGGTAACCGATGAGCCAGGGCCAGGCGTGGAACAACCTGGGCAGCTCGGCCTGGGCGGTGCGCGACGCGAAGTAGATGACGGTCGCGTACAGCATCGCCAGCAGGCCGGCGTCCACGGCCGCGGCCTCGAAGCGATCGGCGAAGGGGGCCGGACGCTCGACGGGTGTCGGCGGCACGTCGACGCGCGGCACCCACTCGTCCTCGATCCCAGGTTCGTCTTCGTCTTCGGCCACGGGCTCTTCGAACTCGGGCGCCGGGCGTAGGTCCAGCTCGGGCTCTTCGGGCTCGGCTGCCGCAGGCTCGTCTCTCACGAGCGGCTCGGGTTCGTCCTCGTCGAGCGTGAAGGCCCTGGGCGCCTCGACCGCGTCGGCCGGCGCCGGTTCGTCGCCGAGCAGCCTGGGCCCGGCCTCGAACGGGGGCGCAGCCTCGGGCTCGATCGGCGCTGCGGGTTCGGGTTCCAGCTGCTGTACGGCCTCGGGCTCGACTTCGGCCGCGGGCTCCGCGCTAGCGGGCTCGTCGAAGAGCGGAAGCTCGCCGCTCTTCTTCTTGCGACGCTTCTGCATGCGGGCGCGGACCTCGTCCTTCCAGTTGGGCTCGCGCTTGCGGAGCCCGGGCACGTCGCGCAGGGCGGTCACGCCCGCCGTGCCGCGCGACGGCGGCGTGAGGCGGGAAGGGTCGGGCGCCAGGGCGCCGACCACGGGCAGAACGACGATGCCCGCGCACGACGGGCAGCGCTCGTGGCCAGCGGGGATCGCCGCCCGACACGCGGGACAGGTCACTGCGCCAGCTCCCTCTGCCCGGGTTCGCCCTGCGCGAGTCGCTCGCGCAGTTGGCGGGCGAATGGATACTCGGCGTCCCCGGGAGCGATGCGGTCGAGGGCGAGCAGCGCGGCTGTGACGTCGCCCTTCTCGACGCCCTGGCGCGCATCGGCGAGGGCGCGCTCGCCGGCCGTAGGGCCGGCAAGGGGCGCCGCGGGAGGCAGCAGGCGTGCACTGGGCAAGGGCGCCTCCACCAGGCGCGACACGAGGCGATCCCAGCTGAAGGCGACGCTCGCGGCCAGGCTGAGCACGAGCAGGCACCAGAACGTCGCGAAGGCGTGGCGCGACAGGTGTCGTGCCGGCAGCGCCGCCCGGCCGATCTCCCGCCGCAATGCCCCGGCGCTCGTCGCGCCAAGGGTCACGAGCCCACGCCTGTCGTCGAGCTTCTCCAGGCGGGCAGCGATGCCGTCGCGATCGGCGCCGGCCTCGAGCAGTTCTTCGAGGGTGCGGCGGGCCGTCTCCCGATCGCCGCGGGCCAGGGCCTCGTCGGCGGCATGCAGGGCGGCCTCGTGGCGGCGCGCGGCCTCGGAACCGAGGCTGCGGGCGCGCTCGAGCCCCCGCTGCGCCTGTTCATGGCCGGGGTCGTGGGCCAGCATGCGCTCGTACAGCAACGCAGCCTCGTCGAAACGCCCGCCGTCGAGACTCTGCTGCGCCTGGGCGCCGAGTGCCTGGATACGATCGTCGGCTCCGGCCGGGGGCGTGGGTTTCAAGTGGCCTTCGACGCCATTATGCGGAAAAGCCCTGGCGCGATTCAAGAAAAACCGAGGCGCCAGGCAAGGGCGATGGTGCGGTAGCGAAACTCGATCCGGCCCGCCCGGGCATGCCTCTCGAAGGTCGCCCGCAGCTCTCGGCGGAACGGCTCGTGGTCTTTGACGCCGTGGACGACGTAGGAGCTCGAGTACACGCGGCCCAGGAAGCCTTCGAGGTCGAAGTCCTGGCGGTAGCCGAACTCGGCCTCGCGTACGTCGCGGACGCCCTCGGCGCGGCGGATCTGCTCGCTGGTCTCGATGGGCTTGTCGATGATCGCGTACTCGCGGCTGAAGCGCCGCAGGCTGTCGTCGTACTCGCTCATGAACCCGGGCGACAGGTCGCGGATGTTCCAGTAGGCCACCGCGCTGCGGCCCGGCCGCAGCACCCGGTGGATCTCGCGCAGCGTGGCGGGGATGTCGAGCCAGTGGAAGGCCTGGGCCACGGTCACCAGATCGACGCTCTGGTCGGGAAGCCCGGTCGCCGTGGACTCGCCGCGGGCGTAGCGCGCGCCACCCTCCGCCACTGCCTCGGCGAGCATCTTCTCGTTGGGGTCGATGCCCACTACCTCGAGGCCAAGCTCGGCCAAGGGGCGCGTCGAGAGCCCGGTGCCGCACGCCAGATCGAGGGCCGAGGCGCCGGGGCCGACGCCGGCCGTCGCGAGGATCCAGTGGTACAGCTCGGGCGGATAGGAAGGCCGATAGCGCGCGTAGAGCGCGGCCTGTGAGCTGAAGCGCTCGCGCGAATCGGGAGCGCTCACGCCTCGCCCGACTCGCCCTTGCGCGGCTGGATCAGGCCGAAGCCCTTCATCTTGCGGTACAGGTTCGACCGCTCCACCTGAAGCGCCTCCGCGGTGCGGCTCATGTTGCCGCCGCTCTCCTGGTACTTCTTCCAGATGTAGCGCTTCTCGAAGTCCTCGCGCGCCTCGGTCAGGGATCGGAAGTCCGCCAGGGGCTCGCCGCTCGGACGCGCGGCGGCGGTTCCGCCCAGGAGCGGGGCCGGGACATGGTGGGGCTCGACCCGCTCGCCGGGCGTCATGATCACGAGGCGCTCGATGATGTTGCGCAGCTCGCGCACGTTGCCGGGCCAGGGCAGGGAGGCGAGCTGGTCCACGGCGGCCTGGGCGAACTCCTTGGGCTTGCGGCCGTACTCGGCCGAGAACTCTGCTGCGAAATGCCGCACCAGCAGCGGGATGTCCTCGCGCCGTTCGCGCAGCGGCGCCACCTGGAACGGGATCACGTTCAGGCGGAAGAACAGGTCTTCGCGGAAACGGCCGCGGGCGATCTCCTCTTCCAGGTTCTTGTTGGTCGCCGCGAGCACGCGCACGTCCACCACCAGGGACTGGGTGCCCCCGACGGGCTCCACTGTCTGCTCCTGGAGCGCGCGCAGGACCTTGGCCTGGGTCTTCAGGCTCATGTCCGCGATCTCGTCGAGGAACAGGGTGCCGCCGTCGGCCAGCTCGAACTTGCCCTTGCGTGCCAGGAGCGCCCCGGTGAACGCGCCCTTGACGTGGCCGAACAGCTCGCTCTCGATCAGGTCCTCGGGGATCGCGGCGCAGTTGACCTCGACGAACGGGCCCGCAGCCCGGTGCGACTGCACGTGGATGTTGCGGGCCACCAGCTCCTTGCCGGTGCCGTTCTCGCCGTAGATCAGGCAGCGCCCGTTCGAAGGCGCGGCCTGGGCGATCTGGGCTCGCAGCGCCCGCAGCACCGCGCTCTGCCCCACCATGGTGAAGCGGTGCTCGACCTGCTCCCGCAGCGCGCGGTTCTCGTCCTCGAGACGGCGCTGGCGCAGCGTGTTGCGGACCACCAGCAGGGTCTTCTCGAGGCTGAGCGGCTTTTCGACGAAATCCTGGGCGCCGCTGCGCACTGCCTTCACGGCGGTCTCGATGCTGCCGTGGCCGGAGATCACGATCACGGGCAGCTCGGTGTCGAAGGCCCGGATGCGCGACAGGGTCTCAAGGCCGTCCATGCCGGGCAGCCACACGTCGAGCAGCACGAGGTCGTAGCGCCGCGATTCCAGTGCCGTGAGCGCGGCCTCGCCGCTCTCCACGGCGTCGGCCACGTAGCCTTCGTCCTCCAGGATGCCGACCAGGGACTGCCGGACGCCGGCCTCGTCGTCGACGATCAGGACGTTTTCGCGCATGGGTCCTCTTTCACGGTAGCCATCAGCTGTCAGCCATGGGCTCTCAGCATGGCAGGTCCACGACGAAGCGGGCGCCGCGCGGGGCGTTGTCCTCGACGCGGATGACGCCGCCGTGTTCCTGGACGATGCGGTTCACGATGGCGAGTCCGAGGCCGCTGCCGCGCTTCTTGGTGGAGAAGTGGGGCACGAACAGCTTGTCGCGGTCCTCGGCCGGGATGCCGGGTCCGTCGTCGGCGACACCCAGCCGCACGCGCCCGGCGCCGCGGTCGTACTCGGTGGAGATCGTGACCGTGCCCTTCTTGTCGGTGGCCTCGATGGCGTTGTCCACGAGGTTGATCAGGACGCGCTTCATCTGGTCGTGATCCAGGCGCAGGCCGGGCAGGTCGGGCGCGAAGCGCCGTTCCAGGCGCACGCCCGCGAACAGCCCGTCGTAGAGCGAGAGCGCCTGCTCCACCACGTCGTGGAGCGCGGCCGGCTGCGGGTTGACCGCCGGCAGGCGCGCGAACTGGGCGAACTCGTCCACCAGGTTCTTGAGCGCTTCGACCTCCTGCACGATGGCACTCGTGCTCTCGCCCACGATCTTGTCGAGGTCCGGGGCGCGCTTCAGGTGCGCCTTTCGAATGCGCTGGGCCGAGAGCTGGATCGGCGTGAGCGGGTTCTTGATCTCGTGGGCGAGCTTGCGCGCGACCTCGCCCCAAGCCGCGACCTTCTGGGCGCGCATCAGGGGCGTCAGGTCGTCGAGCACAACTACGGCCCCCGGCGGCGCGCCCAGGGCGCCCGAGAAGGCCACCACCGTCACGGCCAGCAGGCGATCACGGCCGAGAGCGGGCACCGACACTTCCCTGTCCTGGCGCGCGGTGCGCCCCGACAGCAGGCGCTCGATCAGCGTCAGGATCTCGTCGCGGCCTCGGCCCGTGAGCACGCTGCGGGCACGCCGTCCCACGGCAGAGGCGTCCACGTCGAGCAGGCGGCAGGCCGCGGCGTTCAAGGCGGTGATGGTGCCTTCCGCGTCGGCGACCACGACGCCCGTGCCCACGGTCTCCAGCACGGTCTCCATCAGGCGCCGGCGCTCCTCGAGCTCCTGGTTCTTGCGCGAGAGCCCGCTCCGCGACTGCTCCACCTCCTCTTCGCTGCGCGCCACGCGCTCGGACATCTTGTTGAAGGAGCCGATCAGCGCTGCGAACTCGTCGCTGCCCGCGGCGAAGTCCACGCGCACACCCCGCTCGCCGGCCGCGATGCGCTCCGCACCCTCGGCCACCAGGCGTAAGGGCGCGGTGATGCGCCGCGCCAGGTAGAGCGAGAGCCAGACGGCCCCGAACAGGATGAGAAGCGCCAGGAAGACGTAGATGGACAGGTAGAAGAACAGGATCGGCTCGCGGTTGGCCTGCGTGCGGCGGAACTTCAGGTAGCGCTCCTGGACCTCGCGGGCCTCGCCGGCCACCTCCCCGGGCAGGAAGCTCGACACCACCACGGCGCCGATGGGCTGGCCCTGGTCGCCGCGGACCGGCTGCGCCACCCGCACCAGTTCCCCGGTGCCCCACGGCAGCGTCGTCTCGATCTCGCGGCCCCCGCGCGCCGCCTCGGCCAGCGCCTCGCCCGACGCACGGTCGTAAGGGAAAGGAGGCAGGCGCGGATCCATGACGGCCAAAAGCTCGCCCTCCAGGGTCAGCACGTTGACCATGTCCACGTGCAGCTCGCGGGCGCGCAGCTCGACCGTGCGGCGCAGGCGGACCTGGCCCGCGGGCTCCAGGAGCCGCCGGGCCTCGATCTCGCGGGCCAGCACGCGGGCGTGGACGCGGCTGCGCTCCGCCAGCGATTCGCGCAGGGCGGTGCCCAGCGACTGCGACGACGAGAGGATCCGCTCGACGTCCACGTTGAACCAGCGGTCCACGGTCTGCTGGATCAGGTCCGAGCCGACGATGATCAGGAGCAGCGACGGCCCGATGGCCATCAGCAGGAACACCAGGACGAGACGCAGCCGGAACCGCGCTCCGAGCACGCCGCGCCGCCGCTCCAGGATCACGCGCACCAGGTTCCGGCCCAGCATCAAGAGCAGGACCAGGAGCAGGGTGAGGTTGAGGACGGTCAGGCCGTACAGCAGGACCGACGCCAGGAAGTCCGGCGAGAAGTCGCGGCTCTTGCGCAGCAGCACCTCGACCAGGACCATGGCGAGTGCGACGGCGCCCGTCGAAAGCAGGACGAGACGCGCGTTGTTGCGGAAGGGTGTGCGGGCTGGCATGGCCGAATCGGACCATTGTAGCTTGCCAGCCACACCCGGCCCGAACGCGGGGATTGACCCTCCGCTGGAAGGCATGCGACAGTAGGTTCTTGGACAGCAACGAGATGCGGAGAAGTTGCGTGCGCCTCGCAGCCGGTCTCGCCCTGGCGCTGACGTCTCCGGTGCCGGCCTTGGGGGAGCCGGAAGCGCCGTTCGCAATCGTGGCCCTCGTGCTGGACACGTCGGGCAGCATCAGGCCCGCGGCACTGGCGCGGACTCGGGACCTGGCCCTGGAACTGCTTGGCGCACTGCCTTCCGGCAGCGAGGTTGCGGTGCTGACCTTCGACGACGCGTCCCGTGTCGTGGCCGAACGGACCTCGCAGTCTGAACCGGTGCGGCAGGCGATCATGGCGGCGCGGGCCTCGGGCCGCTACACGGCCCTCCACGACGCGGTCTACGACGCCAGCCGCTACCTGCGCGACGCGCCGCTGGCCCGCAAGGCGATCGTCCTGATCACCGACGGGAAAGACGAGAACAGCGCGCTGAACCTCGACGATGGCCTGGCGGTGGCGACGCAGGGCGGCATCCCGGTGTTCGCGATCGGCCTCGGGCGCGTCGAGGAGAAGACCCTGCGCCGGATCGCCAAGCTGACCAGTGGCGAGTACCTCCCCATCGCCGAAGCGAAGGCGGGCGACCTGGCGGCGCGCATCGCCTCCCTGCCGACGCCGACGCCGCCGCCGCCGAGCACGTTGGCGGCGAGTTTCGCCGAGGCCGTCCCGCCGGCTCGCGAGGCGGAACCCACCACGCCGGCCTCGCCGTGGCGCGGAGCCCTGTGGCTTCTCTTCGTGGGCGCCGTGCTGCTGGCGGGCCTGCTGATCCTGGTGGGCCTGTCGAGGCGCAGCGCCCGCCCTGCCCCGTCGCTCCTGGCGACCGCCGACGGGCCCTCGCTGGGCGCCGAGCCCCCGGAGCTGGCCGCCGAGGAGCCCCCGGCCGAGGACGAGGACCCTTCGTACTCGCCGACCATGGTCGGGGCGATGCCGCTGCCCGAGGAGTACCTGGACAAGACCATCACGCTGAACGAGCTCCCGACCCTCGTCGTGCAGGGCGGGCCGCAGTCGGGACAGTTTCTGGTCCTTATGCAGAACACCACCACCTGCCTGGGACGTGCGCGCGCCAACGACATGGTGATCGACGACGTCTCGGCTTCGGGCCAGCACTGCCGGATCCGCTTCGAGAAGGGGCAGTACGTGATCCACGACCTGAAGAGCACGAACGGCACCTACGTCAACGAACAGCGCGTGACCCGCCAGGTCTTGAAGGCCGGAGACGTGCTGAAGCTCGGCGAGACCTACGTCCAGTTCAAGATGGACCGCCGGAAAGTCTAGCCGTCGGCTCACTCCCGCGAGTCGAGCAGCCCCTTCAGGGTCGCCATGAACTGGTCGACGTCCTTGAACTCGCGGTAGACCGAGGCGAAGCGGACGAAGGCGACCTTGTCCAGCTCGCGCAGGCGTTCCATCAGGTACTCGCCGATCTGCTGGCTCGGCACCTCGCGGTCGGGGCTCTCCTGGACCATCTGCTCCACACGGTCCGCGACCAGCTCCAGGTTCCTGACGGCGACGGGCCGCTTCTCGCAGGCGCGCAGCAGCCCGGCCATGACCTTCTCGCGGTCGAAACGCTCGCGCCGGCCGTCCTTCTTGACCACGAGGTGCGGCACCTGGTCGATGCGCTCGTAGGACGTGAAGCGCTTGCCGCAGCCGAGGCACTCGCGGCGACGCCGGATGACGTCGCCCTCCTTGCTCTCGCGCGAGTCCACGACCTTGTCCTCGAGGTGCGCGCAGAAGGGGCACTTCATCTGGGATCCTCCCTATCGTCGTCGTCCGTCATCTCCTGGACCTTGCCCAGCGTCAAGCCCTCCCCGGACAGCCAGAGCAGGCCGACGACCAGCACGGGGATGTTCGTCACCGCGTGAAGGGTAATCCCTGCGGCCGCGGCCAGGTTGCGGTCGGCCCCGAAACCCGCGGTCAGGGCGATCAGGTAGGCCTCGTGGAAGCCGCCTACCATCCCCGGCGTGGGAATCGAGACCCCCACGGTGAGGAAGCCCAGGATCAGGAAGGTGGCGCGGAACGGCAGGGCCAGACCGAAGGCATGGCTGGCGCAGTGGATGCCCAGTGCTATTGCGAGCCACAGCAGCATCGACTGCGCGCCGATCAGCAGCCATCGAGAAAGCGGCGCTTGCAGCACCAGCAGGCCGTGACTGAAGGAGCGCGCCATCTGCCCTAGGGCCGCCCCGATACGTGCCGGCAGCCAGCCCAGGACGCGGTCGATGAGGCGCAGCGCGCGCTCGGCCTGGAAGTGGAAGGCCGCCAGCACCACGAGTGCTGTGCCCGCGAGACCCGCCGCTCCCATGCCGGCCGCCTTCAGCAGCGGCAGGGGCTCGGGGCGCTGCTGGGCGGGCAAGGGCAGCACGTACAGGTAGACGAAGAAGAGCGTCAGCACCGTGATCAGGTCCACGACGCGCTCCAGGACCACGGTGGCGAAGCCGGCCGAGGTCTTGATGCCGTGGGAGCGCGCGACCAGGAGCGGGCGCACGATCTCGCTGGCCCGCGGGATGAAGAGGCCGCTCATGAAGCCGACCACGGTGACCCGCACGAGCCGGCCCAGCGGAACCGGGGCGAGCGGGAGCAGGAGCGCGCCCCAACGCCAGGCCCGCAGCACGTAGGTGATGGCGGCCGACACCAGGATCCCGGACAGCCAGCCCGGATGCGCGGAGGCCAGAGCCGCGCCAAGCGCCCGTCCGTCGACCCCTCGAAAGAAAAAGTAGAGAAGCAGCAGCGCGAGCAGGCCGCCCACGATGAGGCGGGCCCGGTTGCGGCCCGTCAGCAAGCCGCCCCGAATCCGCGCAAAGTCTTTCTCTTCATATACTTGATGATGAACGGCGACTCTACTACAATGCCGGATCCAACGTCAATTCCGGCCACGGAGCAGAAACTTGAACCCCGGCATGCCGTCGGCCGTTCCTCGGCATGAGGGGAGGTGCGCCCTCGAGGGTGAGGCGTGAAAGACGGCGACGGCGAGCTTCTCGACCGATGCCGTCAAGGGGACGAGGCCGCCTGGCGCGAGCTCGTGACGCATCATTCGAGGAAGGTGTTCGGGCTGTGCTACCGCTTCGCGGGGCGCGTGGACGAAGCCGAGGACCTGACGCAGGAAGTGTTCCTGCGCGTGTACCAGAACCTCGACCGCTACCGGTCGAACGCGGGCGCTTTCAACACCTGGCTGATGACGGTGGCCCGCAACCACGCGATCGATCACTATCGCCGGCGGCGCGAGGAGCGGGAGCGGCGTGACGACAGCGCGGAAGGCGAGATGGAGCTCCTGCCTTCGGGCGAGGAGGGGCCGCTGATGGCCCTCGAACGCAAGGAGCGCGTGCAGCTCGTGCAGCGCGGCCTGCGGGCGCTGCCCGAAGACCTGCGCGAGCCCATCGTGCTGTGCGACCTGCAGGGCCTCCCCTACGAGGAAGCAGCGAAGGTGCTGGAGGTCCCGCTGGGCACGGTCAAGAGCCGCCTGAACCGCGGCCGCCTGGAGCTGGCCAAGCGTCTGCTCTCGAGGCGTTCGGGCCTGGCTGGGCAGGCGTGATGGATCACGACCGCGCCCGCGAGCTGTTCAGCGACCACCTGGAGGGGCGGCTCGATCCGGCCCGGAAGCAGGACCTCCACGACCACCTGGTCACGTGTCCCGCGTGCAGCGCCCTGCGCGCGGCCTTCGGCGAGGTCGTGGACACGCTGCGCACGACACCCGAGCTGCCCCTGCCCCTGGGCCTGGTGGAGCGCGTGATCGAGGCCACGCGGCGCCTGCCGCGGCCGTTGCGGCCCGCCCGGATGCCGCTCTGGATGCAGGCGGCGGCCGCGCTGCTCGCCGTATCCCTCACGGCGGGCGTGCTCTGGATCCTGAAGCCCGAGAACCAGGCGAGCCTGGCGCGTTGGATGCAGCGAGGCGAGCGCTTCGGCGTCTACGTCCTCGAGCGCAAGGACCGCGTGGTCGAGGAACTGCGACTCCTGCGCATCGTGGTGGGCACCGCCTTCGAGGGCCGCCTGGACCGGGTCAACGAGCGCGTGGAGGACTATCGCCTGCTGCTCGAAAAGAGGCGCGCCAGCGAGCGCAGCGCCGAGCCGAAGCAGCCCGAGCCGCCGCCCCCGCAGGGCCTCAACTTTTCGAACCCCGACCCCGCAGGCACCGTTAACGTGAGCGTGGGCGAGGACAAACGCCCCGAAACGACGCGAAGGAGCACGATATGAGCAGCCCCGAGACCCCTGGATCCTCCCTGCCGCCCCTGCCCCCACCCGGGCTAGCGGCGGCCGCGGCTCCTGCCCCCCTGTCAGGCCTCGTCAAGAACCCCTGGGCGGCAGCGGCGCTGTCTTTCTTCTTCCCCGGCCTGGGCCAGATCTACAACGGCCAGCCGCAGAAGGCCTTCGTCTTCTTCGCGGCCTTCGCCGGCTCGATCTACGCCTGCGTCGAGATCAACCCGATGCCGTTCGCCTTCGGCATTCCGTTCACCTACTTGTTCGGGGTCGTGGACGCATTCCGCAGCGCCGCGGTCCTGAACGCGCGGGCCGCGGGCCGCAACCTCGACTCCGACGACGTCGTCGCCGAGTCGCCCGCCTGGGGCCTGAGCCTGATCGTGCTCGGCTTCGTGCTGCTGCTCCACAACCTGGGCTGGCTCAGCCTCGAGTGGCTGTCGCGTTGGTGGCCGGTGGTGCTGATCGTGGCGGGCGGCATGTTCGTGAAGAACTCCATGCAGAAGCGCGCGGACAAAGGGGAGAAGGGCGATGGCCTTTCGCTTTAGGCCCGAAGGCGTCACCTGCGGACTGGGCCTCGTGGCCCTGGGCGCGGCCGCGACCCTCGCCAACCTCGGCCAGCTCGACCTGCTCGCGACCGTGCGCAACGGCTGGCCCCTGCTGCTGATCGTGTGGGGCGCGCTCGAGCTGCTGCTCACCTACAGCACCCGGAGGCCGGCATGACGGCGCCCCGCATCTTCCTGCTGATCGGCATCCTCGGCGCGGGCACCGCGGTCGAGACCGCGTACCAGGTGCGCGAGCACATCGGCGTCGGCGCCTTCGGCTGGCGGCTGTTCGGCGGCAAGTTCTACGGCCCGCACCACGTGTTCGAGGAGAAGGCGCTGCGCGCCATCGAGGCCGGGACGCCGGTCTTCGTCAAGAACGCCTTCGGAGATGTGGACGTGAAGGCGGGCAGCGCGGGACCGGTGGAGATCCTGCTGCGCAAGGACGTGTACATCGGCAGCGAGGACAAGGCGCGGGCCTTCGCCGATCGCATCCGACTGCAGTCGGAGCTGGTGGATGGCAAGCTCCAGATCCGCACCAACCGCGAGGAGCTGGAGCGCGAGAAGGACGCCTTCGACGTGGGCTTCGAAACCCACTTCCAGCTGCGCCTGCCTGCGGGCACGCCGGTCGAGATCGAGGGATCCCACGGCCAGGCCGATGTCGAGGATGCGGGCGAGACGCGGGTCGACAACTCCCACGGCGACGTGCGCGTGCGGCGCGTGAGCGCCGTACGCGTGAACTCGAGCCACGGCGCGGTCGAGCTCGAGACGGTCCGCGGCGCGGTGCTGGTGGACGTGCGCCACGGCGACGCCACGGTGCGCGACGCCGCCGGCTCGGTGCGCGTGGTCAGCGAGCACGGCGCCGTGAGCGCCCAGCGCGTGGGCGCCCTCGAGGTCCAGCTGAAGTACGGCGACCTGCAGGCCGACACGCTGGCCGGCGGGCTGCAGGTGCGCGGCGAGCACGCGGGCGTCGAGGCCAAGGGCGTGCAGGGCGGCGCCGACGTGGAGACGTCCTACGCCGACGCGACCCTCGAAGACGTGGGCGCCGACGCACGCGTGAAGGTGGAGCACGGCGCCGTGGTGCTGGCGCGGGTCAAGGGCTCCGTCACGGCCGAGTCCAGCTTCGGCGACGCACGCCTGGAGGACGTGACGGGCCGCGCGGAGCTGACGGTGGCTCATGGCGGCGTGCGGGCGAAGCGCGTGCGCGGCGGCTTCGTGGCGCGTACGGACGGCGACGACATCGTGCTGGACGGCTTCCAGGGCGCGGTCGAGGCCGAGGCCAAGCGCGGCAGCGTGCGCCTGACCCCCGAGGGGCCCGTGGCAGCCGGCATCGACGCCAGCGCCAGCTTCGGCAACGTGCGGCTGCAGGTGCCCGACGGAAGCCGCTTCGACCTGGTGGCGCAGGTCGAGCGCGGCGAGCTGCGCGTGACGCTGCCCGGGCTCGAGATCTCGGAGCAGGGCAAAGGGCGGCTTCTGGGCCGTCTCGGCGACGGCGGCCCACAGGTACGGCTGCAGGCCGAGCATGGCGACGTACGGGTCTCCAATCGCATCGCGGAATCGGCGCGCAGCGACGACGACGAGTAGCGAGTGACGGGGCGCACCTTCGCGCCCCTTTCGCTCTTGCGCGCCTCGGGGCGTTTTCAGTAGACTCCCCGGCCTCACAAAGAACCAACCGCATGACGACTCCTGCCGCGCGCTCCGAAAACGGACCTCTCTTCGAATCGAGCCTTCCGGGCCTGCCGCTGTGGCGCCGCGGCAAGGTGCGCGACGTCTACGACCTGGGCGACGTCTTGCTGATCGTCGCCACGGATCGGTTGAGCGCCTTCGACGTGGTGCTGCCCACGCCGATCCCCGACAAGGGCCGCGTGCTGACCCAGCTGTCGCTGTTCTGGTTCAGGACCCTGGCGGACGTGGTGCCGAACCACGTGCTGAGCAACAAGCTCGAGGACTACCCTGGCGAGCTGCGCGGCTTCGCCGACCAGCTCGAGGGTCGCTCGATGATCGTGCGCAAGACCGAGCCGCTTCCGGTCGAGTGCGTGGTGCGCGGCTACATAACGGGCTCGGGCTGGAAGGACTATCAGAAGTCGGGCGCCGTGTGCGGCATCGCGCTGGCTCCGGGCCTGCGCGAGTCCGAGCGCCTCGATCCTCCGATCTTTACGCCGTCGACCAAGGCCGAGGTCGGCCACGACGAGAACATCAGCTTCGAGACGGTCGAGCGCGCCATCGGAGCGCGGCGCGCGGCCGAGGTGCGCGACGTGACGCTCCGGATCTACGAGAGAGCGCGCGCGCATGCCGAGTCGAAGGGCATCCTGCTGGCCGACACGAAGTTCGAGTTCGGCGTGAGCGAGGGACGCCTGCTCTGGATCGACGAGGCGCTCACCCCCGACTCGTCGCGCTTCTGGCCGAAGGCGGGCTACGCCGTCGGCCGAGGCCAGCCGAGCTTCGACAAGCAATACGTCCGCGACTACCTCGAGAGCCTGGGCTGGAACAAGACGCCGCCGGGGCCCGAGCTGCCGGCCGAGGTGGTCGCGAAGACGCGCGACAAGTATCGGGAAGCCCACGCCCTGCTGACCGGGCACGAACTCTGACGGAGCGCATCGTGAAGCAACAGATGGACAGCCTGATCTCTGAGATGGTGGACCGGGGCATCCTGTTCTCCGAAGCCCGGCGCGAGTTCGAACGCCGCTTCATCGCCCGCGTCCTGCAGCGCCACAAGGGCAACCTCTCCCGGGCGGCCAAGGATCTGCGGATCCACCGGAACACGCTGGGCAAGAAAATGCTCGAGTACAAGCTCCAGGGCTGATTTAGCAGTCGGCTTGACAGACTGCCAGTACAGGGCTAGACTTAGCAGTCGATGAGTGGGACTGCCAAGGGTCCACTCGCCTCCGATCCAAGACGTGGGTTAGATCTAAGCATCTGATTAGACTGATTTTACAGTCGAAGGAGAAGGCAACAGCATGAAGGTTCGTCCGCTTCACGATCGTTTGCTCATCCAGCGTATCGAGGAAAAGGAAACCGTCAAGGGGGGCATCATCATCCCCGACTCCGCGAAGGAAAAGCCCCAGGAGGGCAAGGTCATCGCGGTGGGCAACGGCAAGATCCTCGAGAACGGCACCAAGCTGGCCCTGGACGTCAAGGCCGGCGACAAGATCCTGTTCGGCAAGTACTCCGGCACCGACATCAAGATCGACGGCGAGGAGTATCTGATCCTGCGCGAGGACGAAGTCCTCGCGGTGATCGGCTAACGGTAAAGGAGACCAGTCAAACATGGCGAAGCAGATCACGTACGGCGACGAGTCCCGCCAAGCGATCCTGCGTGGCGTCAACCGCCTCGCGGACGCGGTCAAGGTGACTCTCGGCCCCAAGGGCCGCAATGTCGTCCTGGACAAGAAGTTCGGCTCACCGCTCATCACCAAGGACGGCGTCACCGTCGCCAAGGAGATCGAGCTCAAGGAGCCTCTCGAGAACATGGGCGCCCAGATGGTGCGCGAGGTCGCGTCGAAGACGTCCGACGTGGCCGGCGACGGCACCACCACGGCGACCATCCTCGCCCAGGCGATCTATCGCGAGGGCAGCAAGAACGTCACCGCCGGCGCCAACCCGATGGAGCTCAAGAAGGGCGTCGAGAAGGCCGTCGCGGTCGTCACCGAGGAACTGAAGAAGTTCAGCAAGCCCGTCAAGGGCAAGATGATCGCCCAGGTCGGCACCATTTCGGCCAACAACGACGAGACCATCGGCAAGATCATCGCCGAGGCGATGGAGAAGGTCGGCAAGGACGGCGTCATCACCGTCGAGGAAGCCAAGTCGATGGAGACCACCCTCGACGTCGTCGAGGGCATGCAGTTCGACCGTGGCTACCTGTCCCCGTACTTCGTGACGGACCCCGAGCGCATGGAGGTCGTGATCGAGAACGCCCTGGTGCTGATCCACGAGAAGAAGATCTCCAGCATGAAGGACCTGCTCCCGGTTCTCGAGCAGGTGGCCAAGCTGGGCAAGCCGCTCTTGATCATCGCCGAGGAAGTCGAGGGTGAGGCCCTCGCGACCCTGGTGGTGAACAAGCTGCGGGGCACGCTGCAGGTCGCGGCCGTCAAGGCCCCGGGCTACGGAGACCGCCGCAAGGCCATGCTCGAGGACATCGCGATCCTCACCGGCGGCAAGGCCATCACCGAGGACCTCGGCATCAAGCTCGAGAACATCAAGCTCGACGACCTCGGCAAGGCCAAGAAGATCACCATCGACAAGGACAACACGACGCTGGTCGAAGGCGCCGGCAAGCCGCAGCAGATCGAGGGTCGGGTCAAGCAGATCCGCACCCAGGTCGACGAGACGACTTCCGACTACGACCGCGAGAAGCTCCAGGAGCGCCTCGCCAAGCTGGTCGGCGGCGTGGCGGTGATCAAGGTCGGTGCGGCCACCGAGACCGAGATGAAGGAGAAGAAGGCCCGCGTCGAGGACGCGATGCACGCCACCAAGGCGGCCGTCGAGGAAGGCATCGTTCCCGGCGGCGGCGTCGCCCTGCTGCGCTGCCAGAAGGTCCTGGAAACCGTCAGGGCCAGCGGCGACGCGAAGGTCGGCATCGACATCATCCACCGCGCGCTCGAGGAGCCGCTGCGCCAGATCGCGCAGAACGCCGGCTTCGAAGGCGCCGTGGTGGTAGCGAAGGTGCGCGAGGAGAAGAACAGCGAGTCCGGCTTCAACGCCTTGACCGACGAGTACGAGAACCTGGTCGAGGCCGGCGTGATCGACCCCACCAAGGTCGTGCGCTCCGCGCTGCAGAACGCGGCGTCGATCGCGTCCCTGCTTCTCACCACCGAGGCGCTCATCTCCGAGATTCCCGAGGAGAAGAAGGGCAACGGCGGCATGCCGGGCGGCGGCGGCATGCCCCACGGCGACTTCTAGAGCTCCGATCGTCCGTTCGTGTTCAGGGGGAGCCTTCGGGCTCCCCCTTTTTCTCTTAACATTGGCCCACGATGAACCGGCCCCGCTGGGGTGCCTTGCGCCCCGCGATTCGTTTCCTCGCCCGCCTGGTGCTGGTACTGGCCATCGCCGAAGGGGCGGCGGGCGGCCTTCACGTCGCCGGCCGGGTGTCGGCGCTATGGCGAGAGTCGCCGCGCCTTCACACGCGCTACGACCCCGACCTGGGCTGGGTCAGTACGCCGAACCTGTCCCTCGAGAATCACTGGGGACCGGGCGCGTCCCTGCACACGAACGCCCAGGGCTTCCGTGGCAGGCGCGACCTGAAGGCGGGCGCCGGGCGCCGCATCGTGTGCACAGGCGACTCCTTCACCCTGGGCGTGGGCGTGGACGACGACGAGACCTGGTGCGCGCTCCTCGCGGCGGACGATCCAACCCTGGAGACCGTGAACATGGGCCAGGGCGGCTACGGCGTGGACCAGGCGTACCTCTGGTTCAAGCGCGACGGCGTCCGCGTGACACCGAAGCTCCACGTGTTTGCGTTCGTTTCCGTGGACCTGGACCGCATGCTGAGCGATCGCCTTTTCGGCTTCCCCAAGCCGTATCTCGACCTCGATTCCGGACGCCTCGTGACCCGCAACGTACCGGTGCCTCGTGGTCCCTACCTGGTTCCCTGGTTGACCTTGAGCTTGCCGCGTCTCGACGAGTCACGCCTCGTGGCGCTGGCGCGGCGCCTGGCCGCGGCGCTGCACCCGCAACCGCCTCCCCAGGGCCCCCGCCAGCCTCTCGGGATCCTGTTCCCCGCGATGCTGGACGATCTAAGGGCCCTGCATGCGCCCAAGGGCTGCCGGCTGGTGGTCGTGTATCTGCCGACGCTCGGAGACCTCACGCCCAGCGCGGGGCTCGACGGCCTGCGCGCCGCCCTCGCGGATGACCTGGGACGGCGTGGCTTCGAGTACCACGACATCACCCCCGCTTTCCGCGCCAAGCCCCCCGAAGCGGCGGACCGATTGTTCCTGCCCGCATCGGTGCTGGGCCGCCACTACACCGCCGAGGGTCACCGCCTGGTCGCGGCGACGCTGCGGGACCTGCTCGGACCCCTGTGAGCGGTCGCCTGCGCTACTCGAGCCTGAACGCCAGGCTGCGGAAGACCGTGGCGTTGGCCTTGTGGTCCACCACGACGACGCGCAGCTCGTAGACTCCGCTGGCCATGCCCTCGAGGTTGGCCTCGTGGGTCTCCGGCACGAGCGCGCCGTCCTTGCGTGTGAAGGCCACCGGCTTCGGCCGGGACGCGGCCAGCGCCTTGCCCTCCGACCAGATCTGGGCCTGCAATACCACGTCGCTCCTGCCGTCGGCATCCAGCAGCGGGTTGTACACGTAGAGCTGGAAGGTGAGCCTGCCCCCCGCCTTGTACCGCTCCGAAGCGTCGAGGAAGACACCGCTCATGGCAAGCTTGCTCTCGCGCAGATCGGGGATGTCGATCCACTGATCCGCGGCGCCCGTTCTCCCGAGCGCCGCTTCGCGCGCGGCCACGCGGATCCTGTAGCGACCGGGCGCCAGGGCCAGTCGCTCTTCGTGCAGCAGGCCGGTCGCCAGGGTCGCAGCCAGCTGTGCGGCGGCGACGTCCAGCGCGTAGCGGCGCGAGAACGGGCTGCCCAGAGGGCTGTCGAGCACGTCGTACACCTCGCCGGCCAGCTCGATGACGTCGTGGACGCGGCCGGCGACGGGCACGAGGCCCAGGGACGCGAGGTCGACGTGGACCCGCACCAGCGCCTGAGGACCCGCGGGCGGCAGTTGCACGTAGTCGGCGCTGAGGCGCACCGGCAGCGGGTCCGGCGCGGGCGGCGCGCCGAGCACGGCCCCGGCCGCGTCGGCGTCGAAGGCCGGCGCCAGGGGCGGCGGCGTGACCAGGTCCGCGCGGGACGGACGCTGTGGCTCCAGGCCGCGCTTGCGGTCGTCCGGAGCCAAGTACCCGGTCCGCGTGCGTACGCTGAGGCCGCTGCGGCCCGACACGCGGACTTCGATCTTGCGGAAACGGCCGTCGCGTTTGGTGTTCCGGGGCTCGTAGGCCATCAGGTAGTAGGCTTGGTTGTCTGCGAGCATCCGTTCGAGGCCGCCCGCCAGGTCGTTGGTTCCCTGCACCAGGAAACCGCCCGTCGCGCGCGCCACGTTCTCCAGGGTCGTCCGCACCAGCTGCTGGCTCTGCTGCGCCACGCTGCCCTGCAGCTCGGCCCCCACGGCCCTGCCGGCCACGCCGGCGTCGCTCATGTTGGAAATGAGGCCCCGCGCGTCGAGGGCGTACACGACCGTTCCCGAGCGCGTCGCGGCGTCGATGACGTACTGCAAGTCGCGGCGCCGCTCCTCGCTCGTGCCCAGGCCCAGCAGGAAGCCGTCCGAGACCAGCACGCAGACCTTGCGGCCCGGCAGGTCCGACAGGCCCCGCATCACGCTCTCGGCGGTGGCGAGCGTCGCGACCGAGAAGCGCAGCGATTCGGCCAGTACGGCGCGAGCCTCGCGCTGGGCCTCCTCGGCGGCCACCCGTTCCCGGACGTCGATGCCCGCGGGGGTCACGCCGCCCGCGCCGGCCAGGGCGTTGCGCGGCCCGGCGTTGTCGAGGACACTGCCCGGCTCGCTCAGCATCGTGCGCGCGGCCAGCACCAGCGCGGTCCGGTCGCCGCGCAGGATCAGCTCGGCCTGGGCCGGGGTCATCTGGGATCCGGATCGCGGCGCATCCAGGACGTCCTTCACGACCAGCCTGTCGATCGCCTGCGTCAGCGGGGCGCGATCCCGCGTGAGCTGCTGCGTACCGCCCGCCGCCCGCGTGGTCACCAGGCCGACGTTGTCGTCGGGCGCTACGAACTCCTTCACGAGACGCCGCAGCGCCTGCTTCGTGTATTCCAGGTTGCCGGGAGCGATGTGCAGGTCGTCCACGACGATCACGATCTGCCGGCCAGGCCCCGTGCTGGGCGCCTCCCCTTCGGCCTGGCCCGCCGCTCCCGGCGGCTCGACGGCGGCGCCGACGTCCACAGCGAGGAACCGCACGAGGCCTTGCGGCTTGCCGTCCTCGAGCACCTCGAAGTCCTCGCGCCTGAGGTTCCGGATCGGCCGCCGCTGCTGGTCGCTGACCACGACGTCGAGGCGCACGAGCTCGGCGCCGGTCCCCGGGAGGGATTCTTGCGCGGCCCCGCCACTGGCGACCACGGCCAGCAGCAGTGCCGGCAGTCCGATGCCGCCGCGCGTCGCCGCACCGACGTCAGCGGGCCGGGTCGTCACGGGACACCGCCGTCTTTGTCGCTTGCGCCCGCCCTCGAAGCGGTGATCAGCAGCGAGCCGGCGAGCTCCTTGATCAGCGGGACCCTCTCCAGCATCCGGAGCAACCGATCGGCTACCGCGACCAGGGCCCTGGGAACGAGCGGATGAAGAAAGTCGAAGGGCGTCACGCAAACGTCCACGAAGCCGGCGGCATGGAGCATCCGGCTCATCTGCTGGCGGTGAAACGCCGTTTCGTCCTCGGTGTTCTGGAGGGCCTTGCCGATCAACCGGACGTTGCGTTCCAGCCAGACCTGCGGGTTTCGCATGTTGGGCTCCATGAAGGCGAGCTTGCCCCCGGGTCTCAGGGCCTCGTGGAGCGCGGCGAGGGCCCGTGAAGCGTCGAGATGGTGCAGGATCGAGGCTCCGATCACGGCGTCGAAAAGGCCGAGGCTCGGATCGATCTTCTGGACGTCCCCCTTCCGGAACTCGACGTCGGGCCGTGCGATCCGCTGGCGCGCCAGCTCGAGGAGCTGGCCCGAGATGTCCATGCCCACGAAGCGGCAGCGGGGCAACTGCTCCATCAGGAACACCGTGAAGTCGCCGGCTCCGCAGCCTATTTCCAGGATCCGCGTTTCCGGTTCTACCGGCGCCAGGATGTCCGCGATCAGCTTCGCCCGCCTGACCTGCCTTCGCTTGCCCGCGTGGGTCTTGTGGCCCCACCAGGAATCGGACTGCTGCCGGGCGAGCGCGTCGAAGAAGGCCTCCTCCCGCGCCGTCCGTCCAGCGTCCTGTGAGCTCATCCGTCTTTCTCGAGCTGAATCGTCATGAACATGCCGAGGAGCGGGTTCAGAGGGCTCAAGGCCCATTCCGCCGCGAGGATGATCCCGAGCCCCCACGGCGGCCAGAGTTGTCTCAGGGTCAGCCCGCCGCTCAAGAGGTAGAGGAGCGGCCCGAAGGGGCGCAGCTGGCGGATCGTCAACGCCGGGAACTCTGCGAGGAAGCGGTCGCGGTCGCGGCAGAACACGATCCAGGGCAGCGCGCCGTTCGCGGAGCTGAGACGCCCGCGCGATACGAAGCTCCAGCCGGCCGCTGGCTCGAAGGGCTCGTGATGGAAACGCGCGTAGATCCAGCGCGACAGGGGCGTGCTTGCCGGTTCCACCATGTAGATCATCCCGTTCGGCCTGAGGCAGCGGTTCATCTCGGAAAGAAAGGCCGAGGCGTCGGGCACGTGGTGGAACACGTCGATCATGAAGAAGGCATCGACCGAGGCGTCGGTGAAGGGCATCTGTAGCGCCGACATCTGCCTGTCCACGTGGGGCAGTGGCTCGATGTCGGTGGTCATCGCCTCGGGGATGATCTCCTTGATGAATCCCGCTCCGCTTCCGACCTCGACGATCCGCAGCCCTCCCAGCGATGGGCCCAGGGCAGAGCGGAACCGGGCGTAGCAGTCTTCGTAGAACCGGCGCAGCAGCGGCTTCCGGCGAATGATCCGCGCATGCAGAAGGGTCGTTCCTGCTGCGTCCAGATCGTCGATGCCCGACAGTTCGGGAAGGTTGAGCCAAGCCAGCCACGCGGGGCGGCCCTCCCTCGAGTGAGACTCGACGCTTTCAGCCAAGCAACTTCCCTACTCGATTCTCGTCGAGCGCAGCGAGAGCAAGCAAGGGCTCGGGTGCTAGGAGCGGGCCGCGCTCAGGTCGTCGGCGCTGACCTCGACGTCGTAGAGCGAGCCCGAAACCTTCTCGGGCGGTGTCGTGAGGGCACGTTCGACGGCCAGGCCGATGGCCGCCTCGATCGCATCCTCGGAGGCCCCGCGCGCGCCGGCGCCGCGCCCCAGGGTCACTTTGAACCCGCGGTTCCGCTCGACGTCGTGGACCTCCCACGTGCGATCGGCCTGGCCGGCGCTGGTGGTCTCCGTGAGCTGGAGCACGATGTTCAGCTTCCGGCTCTTGAGCTGCTTGAAGACCGCGCTCACAGGCTAGCTCGGCAGCTTGAACTGGACGCGCAGCGGCATCCAGACCTTCACGGGAACGCCGTCCTTGGTGGCCGGCCGGTACCTGCGCTTCTTCGCGTTCTCGATCGCGGCCTCGTCGAGCCCGGCGCGACCGCCGGCGCTGGTCACGACCTGGGCGTCGGTGACGACGCCGCGCTCGTCCACCAGGATGTTGAGCTCGACGGTGCCGTCGAGGCGCTGGCGCAGGGCGATGGGCGGGTATACGAGCGGGGGGGTCTTGTCGGGGATCGGGGGCGTGACGCCGTTGTCGCTGAGGTTCACTAGGGTGCCCGGGCGGATCGCGGCCTGCGTGGTTGGCGGCAGCGTGGTGGTCGCCGGCAGCGTGGTCGTCGCGGCCGCGGCGGCCGCCGCGCTCGCCACTTCCTCGGCCTTGCGGCGTTCCTCGGCGATGCGTGCTTCCTCCGCCGCCTTGGCCTCCTCGAGCCGCTTGCGCTCCTCGAGTTGCTTCTTCTCCTGTTCCTGGCGCGCCTTCTTGGCCGCTTCCTCCTGCGCCTTCGCGATCGCGGCGGGATCCGCCGTCGTGCCCAGGGCTTTGGCCTGTGCCTCGAGCCTCTTGCGGGCCTCGTCGGCCGCCTTCTGCTCGGCGGCCGCCTTCTCGGCCTCGAACGCCTTCAGCTTCTCCTCGAGCTCCCGGACCTTGTCGATGGCAGCCTGCGCCTCGGCCGACAGGGTCGTGGTCGGAGGCGGCGTGGGCGCCGGAGGCGCGCCGCGCCCCAGGAAGAACCAGGCCGCGCCGCCGACCACGGCCAAGAGCAGGCCGCTTCCCGCGATCAGCGGGGTCATGGAGCGCTTGGGCTCGTCCTTGTGGAACGTGAACCCCTGGGCGGCCTCGCGCGCGCTCACGGCCGGCGGCTCGCTCGGTGGGTGGTGCGCCGTGCTCCCATGGCCGGGCATTGGCGTGTGCATCGGGGTGTGGGCCGGCGGCGGTTCGGGCTTGTGCGCCACGGGGACCGGCGTCATCGCCGGCAGCGGCACGGGCGTGGGCAGGGCCACGGTGACCGCGGGCTTCTTGCCCGAATCGTCGGTCAGGAACTCCAGGTAGTTCGCCTCGCGATCGTCCTTGAGCGCCTTCGACTCCTTGTCGATGTCGTCGCGGAACAGCGAGTGCATGAAGAAAGCGAGGTTGAACGTCGTCGGCGTGAAGTCGCCCGAGAACAGCAGCGTGTCGATCGCCTTGCGCATCTCGGCGATCTCGGCGTAGCGGGCCGCGGGGTCCACGGCCAGGGACTTCGCCAGGATCTCCGCGATCGGCTTGGGCAGCGAGTCGTCGTCGCCCGTGGGGTTCTGCAGCTTCGCCGCGCCGAGCAGTGGGGCCGTGTCGCCGCGGCCACCCTGGAACAGCGGCTGTCCCGTCAGCGTCTCGAAGAGCATCGCGCCGATCGAGAAGATGTCGGAGTGGTGGTCGCCCATGGCCCCCGCCCCCTGCTCGGGGGCGAGGTAGAGGCCCTCGTCGTCACGAATGGCGCCGGCGTCGCGCACCTTGCTGGGCCAGTAGCCGAAACCCCGCACCCGCACTTCGCCCTCATACGAGACGAGCACGTTGCCGGGGTTCAGCATGCCGTGGTAGTAGCGACCCGCTTCGGTCTTGCGGCCATGGGCGTACTCGAGGGCCGAGCTGATCTTGCTCGCGATCAGGAGCGCGTGGTCCACGGAGAACGGGAAGGTGTCGCGACGGCAGCGGGCGAAGATAGCCTTGAGGCTCTTGCCCTCCACGAACTCGTAGGAGATGTAGTACGAGTTCTCGACCTTCCCGATCCCGAAGATCTTGGAGATGTTCGGGTTCTGGAGCTGGGCCGCGATCTTGGCCTGCTCCATGAGCTGCTTGGCCACTTCGGCGTTGGTGGAAAGGGTCGGTGTGAGGCGGAGCACCGCCACGATCTTCTCGAGGCCGGTGTTGCTCAGCTTCGCGGCGCGGTACTCGGCGCCCAAGCCGGAGGCCTCGATGTCGTCCAGCAGGACGAACTTCCCGAACTTCTCCTTCTTCGCCATGGAGCGGCTTTCCCTCGCTTTTGCCAGGAGTTTCGGGAGGCAATGTAGCATCGCGGCCCGAAGACCGTCAACACACGTAGAATCCGTGACATGGGGCCGCTCGCGCTCTGGCTGCTGGCGGCGTCTTTGGCGTGCGGGACGCAGACAAGGGGCGGACGAGACCTCTTGGCGTGGCACGCCTTCGCCGAGCGGCGCGGGCTCCGGCAGGCCTCGGCTCCCGCCGACACGAACGACGTCGGCAACGTCGCCGTGCTCGTGGACGCGGGCGACCTCGTCCTGCGGCGGAACCCGTTCGACCTCGACGACACCGGCCTACGCTTCGCTCCCAACGCCCGGGGAGGCTACGACGCGGCCCGCCTGACGCTGCCTCTCGAGCTCGACGGCGACACCATCCCGCTTTCAGCAGACGGCGCGCGCGAACTCGCCCTGCCGTTCGAGTTCCCCTTCTTCGGCGAACGCCACGCCCGCGCTTTCGTCCACGCAGACGGCTTCGTGAGCTTCGGCGCGCCGGACACGGGCAACGCGGGCCGCGGTCCAGGCCGCCTGCTGGAGGGGCCCCCGCGCATCGCGGCCTTCCTGGCCGATCTGGACCCCGAGCGCGGCGGCCGCGTGGCGGCCCGGCTGTTGCCGGACCGAGTCGTGATCGCGTGGGCCGACGTGCCCGGCGCCGCCCAGGCCAACCGCAACGCGTTCTCACTCACGTTGCGGCCGGACGGGAGCCTCGACCTGGTCTTCGGCCGGCTGCAGACCCGCGAAGGCACGGTCGGCCTCTCGCCAGGCGGGGACGCCGCTCTGGTCGCGGCGGACTTCTCCGCCGCCGAACCGCGCGGCGGCCCACGCGGCGCACTGGTCGAGGGCTTTGCGGAGCGCGAGCGCCTCGACCTCGTGGCCGCCGTGCGGCGCTTCCTGCGCTCCCATCCCGACGCCTTCGAGCAGCTCGTGGTGTACACCGCGCGGCCGCTCAACCCGCAGCCGGGCAGCCTGGCGTTCGCCGTGGGCGTGAGGAACGAAGTGCGCGGCATCGGTCTGCCGGTCCACGACGACTCGGCGGCCTGGGGCAGCGCCGGAGAGCTCGCCAGCGTCGTCTACATGGACTCGGTGGAGGCGTACCGCGAAGTGGACGGCTTCGAGATCCTGGGCCACGAGACCGGGCACCGCTGGCTGGCGCAGCTGCGCTTCCGCGGCGCCGAGGCCGAGAGAAGCGGCGCGCTCCTGGGCCGCGGCGACACCCATTGGAGCTTCTTCCTCGACAGCGACGCCTCCGTGCTCGAAGGCAATCGGATCGAAGAGCAGGGCGGTTCCCGCTTCGCGACCACCGACATCGTGAGCGGCTTCAGCGCGCTCGACCAGTACGCGATGGGGCTGCGCGCCGCTGCGGAGGTGCCGTCGTTCTTCTACGTGGCGCTGGCCGACGACTTCCGCCCGCAGCGCACCTACAAGGCCAGCTCGGGCCCGGAGCTGGGCGTCAGCTTCACAGGCGTGCGGCGTGACGTGACCATCGCCGACGTGGTCGCGGCGATGGGACCGCGCGAACCCGGTTTCGGCCAGGCCCGTCGCGTGCTCCGTCAAGCCTACGTCCTGGTGGCGGACGCGGGGGCGCCGGCAACTCCGGAGCGGGTCGCGATCCTCGAGCGGATCCGATCCCGTTTCCCGACCTGGTACCACGCCGCCACCGGCGGCCGTGGGACAGTGGAGACGTCACTGCCCTGACGCGGGCGCTGCGACACGCAGCCGGGTCAGCCGGTCCGCGCGGCAAGCAAGGCCGCATCACCCTAAGTCATTGACTGGACTCGCTTCGCCGGCGTGGCACGGCTCTCGCTAACAGTATCGACGGGAGGTGGGCATGGCATTCCTGGCGCCGGCGACGGCGACGATCCTCGGCATGGGGCTGTCGGTGTGGCTGGCCCGAACTGCCCTGGCGGCGCTTCTGGCCTGGACCTACTCGGGGACCTCGAGGACGATCTCAGAGCCGTCCGGTGCGCGCAGCCGGGCGCCGCTCTGTTCGTCGGCCGCCAGCAGCGCATAGCCCGACGCGGCCTCTCCCGCCGCGAGCAGGACGGTCTCTCCCTCGATCACGAGGGCCGCGCGCAGCCGCCCGGCCTGCTGGACGAAGCCGACGAGGCGCACCGCGGCCGGCGGCCTGGACGGCGCGGCCTCGACAGGAGCGCTGGGCACGACCGCCGCCCCGGGCTGCTCGGTGCGGACCGTAGAGCCGCCGTATTCGAACGGATCCCGCGTCAGCTCCGCAGGAGGCTGCGGCCTGGGGGCCGGCGCAGGGCGGGCTTCGCTGGGTGCTTTGGGCGGCGACGCGGGGACGTGGCTGCCGCGCGACAGGGCGAAGGCGAACGCCCCCACGAGCGCCGTCAACAGCAGTGCGGCTCGCTTCACGATCCCATTCCCGGGCGCACGCCCTCCAGTTCGACGCTGACGATACCGCCCCTGTCGCTCGGCACGAGCCGCACGCTTTCGAGGACGACCGCGCGGGTCGCGGGCAGGTCCGCGACGAGCGCAGCGACGGCCCGCACGGGGCCGCCTGCCGCGAGGCGCAGTGCGGCGACCGCCGGGCTGCGGCCGGCGCTGACCTCGAGGCGCACGCCAGTCACGCCGGCCTGGCGGGCTGCGGCGATGGCATCGCGCCGCAGCCGTGCCACGTCGTCTCCGGGCCCCAGGGCCGCGCTCGCCAGCACCGAGGCCAGCCGCTGCCGCGCGGCCACGCGCTTCTCCACCGCCGCGACCCGCTGGGCCAGGCTGCGCCGTGAGTCGCGCGCCTGGCGGTACGCGTCCTGGGCGGCGGCGGCCGCGGTCCAGGCCGGCTGGGTGACGCCGATGTGGATGGCCAGCGCGGCGGCGAGCAGGCTGAGGCCGGCGAGTCGCAGCTTCACGGCGCCTCCGGGCGAAACACCATGCGCAGCGACGAGCGCAGCTCGCCGTCGCGGGTCTCGGGCCCCGGCGTGATGCGCGCGAAATGAGGGGACGCCGCGAGACGGTCCAGGAACACGTCCCAGGCGGACGCACCCTTCGCCTCGACCTGCGCGACCAGGCTGACCTCGTCGGCGTAGCGGACCGAAAGCGAACGCAGGCGCACGTCCTCGGGCATGAGGCGGGTCAGCTCCGCGAGCACGCGTGGCACGGGCGCCTCGGCGTTGAGCGCCACGCGATGGGCCAGGCGCTCGGCTTCGCCGGCCGGCGCGCCGGCCGCGCGGATGCGCTCTTCGGAGCGTCGCTTGTCCTGCTCGACGGCCAGCACGGCCTCGCGGGCCTCGGCGGCGTGGGCGCGGGCGCGCAAAGCCAGCAGGCCCGCCACGACGAACGCCGCGAGTCCGACGATGGCGAGCAGCCGGTCGAAGAACCCGGCCTGGGGCCGTGGACGCGACTGCAGGTCCATCAGAGACCCAGGCCCAGCCAGGGCAGCTCGGCGGCCTCCACCGGCATCGCCTCGCCCGAGGCCTGCCAGCCTGGCTCCGCAGTGTCCCCCAGCCCCTGCAGCTCGCGCAGCAACGAGCCCGAGCCCGGGCCCACCACGCGCACGCGGGGTGCGATGCCGTCGCCGGCCAGCGCGGCGCTGCGGAGGATCTCCTCGCGCAGCCGGGCGGCCTCGCTCGGTCCGGGATCGCGACGCCGCGAGCGGAACACGCGGAGCTGCCCTTCGTTCCATGCGGCCACGGAGTAGGCCACGTCGCCGAGGATCACGTCGACGGTCGAGCTCCTGCCGGCTCCGAGCCGGCGCAAGGCCTCGAAGCCGACCACCGAGGCCAGCAGGACGCGCTCGACCTCCAGGCCGCAGGCGCGGACCACGGCCTCGTAGGCTTCGACGACCGAGCGCCTCACGGCTACGGCCAGGACGCGACGGCCCTCCAGGGGCAGCACGTCCACGATCGCCTCGGAGGCCGGGAAGGGAAGGGACGCCGACAGGCGGAATCGCGCGAAGGACAGGGCGCCTGTTCCCGCGGGCGGATCCAGGAGCGCAACCCTGGCGATGCCGTCGGGCAGGATCAGCGTCGCCGAGGCCGAAGCGAGGCCGGCTTCGGCGAGCAGTCGGCCGAGGGCGTCGCGCAGCGTGTCGGGGTCGCGCAGGTTGGGTTCGAGGGGGGTCGGCAGCAGTTCCCCGTGGCCGAGGGCCTCGCGGAGCACGCCTTCGAGGCGCTGGCCCGAGAGCGTGCGCGTCAGGCGGGCGAGGCACAGCGAGCCCGCGTCGAACGCCAGCAGCACGCGCGAACGGCCCAGGCCCACCACGCCATTATAGGCCGGGGCCGGTGTATGATCCGCCCTCGTCGCGGCGGGTGAATCCATCGGGAGGTGGGGTTCATGAAGGTCTACGAGGCCCGTAGCATCCGCAACGTGGCGGTGGTGGGCCACGGGGGCTGCGGCAAGACGTCGCTGGTGTCGGCCCTGCTGTTCGACATGGGCGCCACGACGCGCCTGGGGCGCGTCGACGACGGCACGGCGCCGACCGACTTCGACCCCGACGAGGTCGAGCGCAAGATCAGCCTGCAGGCCGCCCTCGCCTTCGGCGAATGGAAGAAGGCCAAGCTCAACCTCCTGGACGCTCCCGGCTACGCCGTGTTCGTGGCCGAGGCCCGGGCGGCGCTGCGCGTCGCGGACGCCGCCGTCGTGGTGGTAGACGCCGTCTCTGGCGTCGAGGTCCAGACCGAGAAGATGTGGAGCCTGGCCGAGGAGCTGGGCCTGCCCCGCGTGGTCGTGGTCAACCGCATGGACCGCGAGCGTGCCTCCTTCGAACGCACCCTCGCCGGGCTCCAGGCCGCGTTCGGCCGCGCGGCGGTGCCGGTGGCGATCCCGCTGGGTGAGGAGAAGGGCTTCGTGGGCGTCGTGGACCTGCTCGCGGACAAGGCCGACGTCTACGCGGACGACGCGAGCGGGAAGTTCCAGGCGGTGGACGTGCCCGGCGAGGTCAAGGACGCGGCGAAAGCGGCGCGCGAGCAGCTGGTCGAGATGGTGGCGGAGACGAACGAAGGCCTGCTCGAGGAGTTCTTCGACAAGGGCAGCTTGACCCAGGAGGACCTGGTCAGGGGCCTGCGCGAAGCCGTCGCGGCCGGCAGGATCTTCCCGGTGCTGCCCGCGTCGGCGGCGCGCAACGTGGGGTTGCATCCCCTGCTCGACGCGATCGTGGACCTGCTGCCGTCGCCGGCGGATCGGCCCGACGCTTTCGGGGTCGATGCCGGCAAGCAGGAGGCCTCACGTCCGCCGCGGCCCGACGCGCCCTTCTCGGCCTTCGTGTTCAAGACCGTCGTGGATCCCCATGCCGGGCGCATCTCCCTGTTCCGCGTCTACTCCGGCACGCTCAAGGCGGACGGCAACGTCCACAACTCCAGCCGTGACGTGGCCGAACGCGTGGGCGCCCTGGAGCTGCTGCAGGGCAAGCAGCAGACCCCGGTGCCCGAGATCCAGGCCGGAGACATCGGGGCGGTCGCCAAGCTCAAGGAAACCCAGACCAACGAGACGCTGTGCGACAAGGCCCACCCAATCGTGTTTCCGCCGGTCCGCTTCGCCGAGCCCTCCACGACCTTCGCCATCGAGCCCAAGACGCGCGGGGACGAGGACAAGATCTCGATCGCTTTGCACCGCCTGATGGAGGAGGACCCGGTCCTGCGCATCTCCCGCGACGCGCAGACCCACGAGACCCTGCTCTCGGGCATGGGCCAGCTCCACATCGAGGTGGTGGTGGCCCGGCTGCGCAAGCGCTTCAAGGTCGAGGTCAACCTCAAGAGGCCCAAGATCCCCTACCGGGAGACGATCAAGGGCGCCGCCGAGGGACACGGCCGGCACAAGAAGCAGACCGGCGGCCACGGCCAGTTCGCCGACTGCAAGATCCGCATGAAGCCCCTGGCCCACGGCGCGGCCTTCAAGTTCGTGGACGACATCTTCGGCGGCTCGATCCCGAAGAACTACATCCCCGCCGTCGAGAAGGGCATCCAGGAAGCGCGACTGCGCGGCTTCATCGCCGGCTACCCGATGGTGGACTTCCAGGTGGAGCTGTTCGACGGCCAGTACCACGACGTGGATTCGTCGGAAATGGCCTTCAAGATCGCGGGCTCGCTGGCTTACAAGGACGCGGTCGCGAAGTGCCGGCCCACGCTGCTGGAGCCGATCATGCGCGTCGAGATCGCCGTCCCCGAGGAGTATGCCGGGGCGGTGATGGGCGACCTGTCGAGCCGGCGCGGGCGGCCCCAGGGCATGGAGCCCAAGGGCGGCCTGCAGGTGATCAAGGCCGAGGTGCCGATGGCCGAGATGCTGAGCTACGACGCCGACCTGACCTCGATGACCGGCGGCCGCGGCTCCTACCACATGGAGTTCGACCACTACGACGAGGTCCCGTTCCAGTTCCAGGAGAAGATCGTGAACGCGGCCAGGGCCGAGCGCGGCGAGGTCAAGGAAGAAGCCTAGCGGCGGGCGCCTCCCCGAAACGACCAACCACAGAGAACACGGAGAACAAACGGAGAGCACTCAGAGGCACAATAGTGACCATGCGTTTGCTCCGTCGTCGCCTCACCTTCTCTGTGGTCCCTCTGTTCCTCCTCTGTGTCCTCTGTGGTCTCCTGGCCGGAGCCGCGGTCGCGCAGGAGCCCGCGCCCAAGGTGGCCGGGACCGAGGTGCCGCCGCCCAAGCGAACCAGGCTCGTGCTGCCCGCCTACCCGCCCGAAGCGCAGGAGAAGGGCCTGCACGGCATCGTGATCCTGGAGGTGCGCATCGACACCGAGGGCAAGGTGAAGGAAGCCCGGGTGATCCGCAGCATTGCCGTCTTCGACGAGCCCGCGCTGCAGGCCGTGCGCAAGTGGGAGTACGAAGTCACGAAGGTGGACGGGAAGCCGGTCGAGGTGCTGCTGACGGTCCCCATCACGTTTGCCCTGCGGCTGCCCGAGATCTCGCGCCAGGAAGGCATCCCCGAGCTGCGCGCCGGGGTGGCGCCGGTCTTCCCGAAGGACGGCCGCCCCGGCAAGGTGACCCTCGACGTGAGCCTCGACGCCGACGGCCAGGTGACCGATGCCGAGATCCTGAACGGCGAGAGCCCCAACCGCGAAGCGCTGCTCACGGCGCTGCGTAGCTGGCGATTCGCGCCTCCCGGCGAGGGCGTGCAGATCAGCTTCCGCATCGAGGCCGAGTTCGAGCCCGAGCGGCGGGGCGTGGCGGCCCGCGTGGCCATCCGGCTCGCGGGGCTGCGGCGCACCGAACCCGTGGCGGCCGCGGCGAGTCCGTCTCCGGTTCCGCTCGCGCCCGGTCCGACCCCGGCGCCCCCGGTGCCCGTCCCGACGCCCGCCGCGCCCCCGGCCACGCCACCGGCCGTACCCGACCCAACGCCCGTCCCGACGCCCGCCGCGCCCCCGGCGCCGGCAGCGCCCGTCCAGTCCGCGGCGGCGACGACGGCCAAGTCAGGGCCCGCGCCCGTGATGGAGGTGCTGCGCGCGCCCACGCCGCCGCCGCCGCCCGCGCCGCCGCTCGTGGCAGGGTCGTCGGCGGTCGAGAACGTGACACTCGGCATCGGAGTGCCCGATCTCGCTCGCGGCCGTCGCCCCGTCGCGCCGCCCTTCGCACGCATGGCCGCCGCCGGCGGCAGCGTAGAGGTGCGCTTTGCGGTCAACGCGGCCGGTCAGACGGCCGTCCTCGACGTGAGCGGCCCGGATATGCTCAAGCCGGCGGCGCAGGCTGCCGTCGTCTCGTGGACTTTCCGCCGTACGACCACCGATCGGCTCTACCTCACGGCCGTTTTCGTGTACGACGCCGACGCGGCGAAGGCCTCGGTCGCGCCGACTCCCGAGTCGGCGATCCCGCCGGCGCCTCCGCCCGCTGCCGCGGCCCCGCCCGCCTGAGCGCCTAGAGCAGGCGGGCCCGCGCCTGGAGCTCGGCGGGCAGCAGCGACGCGTAGAGGAAGGCGTTCGCGGGTGTCGGCACGCCTGCGTCGCGTCCGAGGCGCACCACGGCGCCGACCTGCGCCTCCAGCTCGGACGGACGGCCCTCGGCGATGTCGCGCTGCATGGAGGCGGTAGCATCGGCGGGCACGCTGTCGAAGTAGGCCAAGGTGCTCGCGACGGCCGTCGGGGCCAGGGCGACGCCGCGGACTCGCGCGATGGCGGCGACCTCGTGCATGGCGGCCTCGAGGAGGGCCCGGGCCTCGGTCACGCTGCGGTAGACTCCCACCGGCTGGCGCGTGACGGCGCCGACGGCGCTCACCGGGGCGATGAACAGGAACTTCTCCCACAGCGCGGCGCGGATGTCGTCGGCCACGCTCACGGTCACGCCGACGGCGCCGTCGAAGGCGTCGCGCACGCGAGCGACACCGGGACCCGGCGCTCCCGTGAGCTCCCCCACTTCGATCCGCGGGTCGATGCCGCCATGCAGGATGCGGCCCGGCTCGGCCACGAAGACCACGATCCGGCACAGGCCGCCCACGACGCGGGTCTGCCCCACGACCGCGGCCAGCTGGTCCGCGGCCTCGACGCCGTTCTGAAGGGGCAGCACGACGCCGTCGGGAGCGAGCAGCGACGCGACGCTCTGCGCGGCCTCGGGCACCTGCCAGGCCTTCACGCCCAGCAGCACCAGGTCGAAACCGCCGGGCCCGGGATCGACGGCCACGCGGGGCAGATGCACGTCGCCCACGGGGCTGTCGACTCGGAGTCCGCGCGAGCGCAGCGCCTCGAGCTGGCGGCCGCGGGCGAGGAACACCACGTCGCGACCGGCCTGCGCCAGCCGCGCTCCGAAGTAGCCGCCGACGCCGCCCACCCCCAGCACCGCGATCCGCATGGTCGCCTCCGAAAAAAAGGGGCAGCCAGCTTCTGGCTGCCCCCGGGAACAGTCAGCCGGAACGGAGCCTAGGCTTTCGCCTCTGCGTCCTTGGCCTGCGACTTGCCACGGGCCTTCTTCTCGGCCTTCTCGCCCTTGGCGGCCTTCTCTTCCTTCTGCGGCGCGGCCTTGGCCTTCGCCTTGTCTTCCTTCGACTCGGGCTTGTACTCCGAGCCCACCAGCTCCAGGATGGCCATCTCGGCGCCGTCGCCGCGGCGCGAGCCGAGGCGCAGGATCCGGGTGTAGCCGCCCGGGCGGGTCGCGAAGCGCGTGCCCAGGGTGTCGAACAGCTTCTTGACCACCGTCTGGTCCTGGATGTGGCGCAGCACCTGGCGCCGCGCGTGCAGCCGGTCGGTGTCGCGCTTGGCCACGCTGATGATGCGCTCGGCGAAGGGCCGCAGCTCCTTGGCCTTCATCAGCGTGGTGCGGATGCGCTCCTTGTCGAAGAGCGCGGTGGCCAGGTTGCGCAGCATCGCAATCCGGTGGGGCGTGACGCGCCCCAGCTTGCGTCGGGCGACACGGTGTCTCATGGTCCTACTGGTCCTGGGTCTGCGGCCAGTTGTCGAGCTTCATCCCGAGGGAGAGGCCCATGGCCGACAGGATCTCCTTGATCTCGTTGAGCGACTTGCGGCCGAAGTTCTTGGTCTTGAGCATCTCGGCTTCGGTCTTCTGCACCAGCTCGCCGATGGTCCGGATGTTCGCGTTCTTGAGGCAGTTGTAGGAGCGCACCGACAGCTCCAGCTCGTCGACGCTCTTGCCCAGCTTCTCGTAGGTGGCCTCGCGGTCCGCGTCGGAGATCTCGACGGCCTGTTCCTCGGCGGCCTCATCGTCCTCGATGTTCACGAAGATCGTGAGGTGGTCGCGCATCAGCTTGGCGGCCAGGCCCACGGCGTCGCGCGGAGACACGGCGGCGTTGGTCCAGACCTCGAGGCTGAGCTTCTCGTAGTCGGTGGCCTGGCCCACGCGGGCGGCGTCGACGAAGTAGTTCACCTTCTTGATCGGCGAGTGGACCGAGTCCACGGGAATCCAGCCGATGGACAGGTCCTCGTCGAAGTTCTTGTCGGCCGAGACGTAGCCGCGTCCCTGCTTCACGCGCAGCTCGATCGACAGGGTGGAGCCCTGGCCGAGGGTGGCGATGTAGGCCTCCGGGTCCAGGATCTCGATGTCGGGGTCGGGAACGATGTGCTTGGCGCGCACCTCTCCGGCCTCCGAGGTCTTGAGCACGAGGGTCTTGGGATGGTCCACGTGCATCTTGAGCGGGATGCGCTTGAGGTTCAGGATCAGGTCGGTGGTGTCCTCCATCGCCCCCGGAATCGGGGAGAACTCGTGGAGCACGCCCTCGACACGGACCGCTGTGATGGCCGCGCCCTCGATGGACGAGAGCAGCACCCGGCGCAGAGCGTTCCCCACCGTGGTGGCGAAGCCCCGCTCGAAGGGCTGGGCATAGAAACGCCCGTACTGGTCCGTCTGGCTCTCGCGATCGACCTCGAGCCGCTTCGGCTTCTGGAAACCCTTCCAAAGCATCTTCTTCTTTGATCCTCTCTTCGGACTACTTCGAGTACAGCTCGACGATCAGCTGCTCCTGGATCGGGAAGTTCACGTCGTCGCGGGCGGGCAGCGCCAGCACCTTCCCCTTCATGCCCTCGGAGTCGAGATCGAGCCACTTCGGGATGCCGCGGCCCTTCACCGACTCCACCGATGCCGCCACCAGGGCGTTCTTGCCCGCGCGCGTCCCGAGGCTGATCAGGTCGCCGACCTTGACCTGGTACGACGGGATGTTCACACGGCGATCGTTCACCCGCACGTGGCCGTGGCGCACCAGCTGGCGCGCCTGGGCCTGGGAGGCGCCGAAGCCGAGGCGGTAGACCACGTTGCACAGGCGCCGCTCCAGCTTCTGGAGCAGCAGCTCGCCCGAGACGCCCTTCTCGTGGCTGGCACGCTCGAAGGTGAGGGCGAACTGGCCCTCCAGCATGCCGTACAGGCGCTTGACCTTCTGCTTCTCGCGCAGCTGGAGGCCGTAGCCCTGCACCTTCTGCTTCACGCGGCCGCCCTTGCCGTGCTGGCCGGGGGCGTAGTTGCGCTTCTCGATCGCGCACTTCTCCGTGAAGCAGCGGTCGCCCTTCAGGAAGAGCTTCATGCCCTCCCGGCGGCACAGCCTGCAAACCGAACCGATGTATCTCGCCACAGTCGTTCTCCTAGACCCGACGCCGCTTGGGCGGCCGGCAGCCGTTGTGAGGGATCGGGGTGACGTCCCGGATGGACTTGATCTCGACCCCGGCGGCCTGGATGGCGCGGATCGCCGACTCGCGCCCGCTGCCCGGCCCCTTGACCCGGATGTCCACGGAGCGCAGGCCGGAGTCCTTGGCCACCGCCGCCGCGGCCGAGGCGGCCTGCTGCGCGGCGAAGGGGGTGCCCTTGCGCGAGCCCTTGAAGCCGAGGGTCCCGGCCGAGGACCAGCAGACCACGTGGCCTTCCAGGTCCGTGATGGTCACGTGGGTGTTGTTGAAGGAGGCGTGGACGTGGGCGATGCCGTGCACCACGTGACGCTTCTCCTTCTTGGACTTCTTCGGCGAGGGCGTCGTTGCGGGCGGGGTGGGTGTCGTCGACATGCTCTGTCTCCTACGCCTTCGGGGCGGCGGCCTTGGGCCGGATCAGCCCGCGGCGCGGGCCCTTGCGGGTGCGGGCATTGGTGTGGGTGCGCTGCCCGCGCACGGGCAGGCTGCGCCGGTGGCGCATGCCGCGGTAAGAGCCCACCTCCATCAGCCGCTTGATGTTCATGGCGATGTCCTTGCGCAGATCGCCCTCGACGCCGCCCTCGCCCTCGATGATCTTCGCGATGCGGCTGGTCTCCTCTTCCGAGAGGTCCTTGACGCGGACGCTCGGGTCGAGCTTCGCCTGAGCGAGGATCTTGTTGCTGCGCGCCACGCCGATGCCGTAGATGTAGGTGAGTGCTATCTCGATCCGCTTCTGACGCGGGAGGTCGACGCCTGCGATGCGTGCCATCTGCTTACCCCTGCCTCTGCTTGTGCTTCTGGTTCGCGCAGATGATCCTGACCACCCCCTGGCGGCGGACCACCTTGCACTTCACGCAGATCTTCCTGACCGACGACCTTACCTTCACGATCTTTACCTCGAACCCTAGCTGCGCCTGCGCACGATGCGCCCGCGCGTGGTGTCGTACGGCAGAAGCGCCACCACCACTTCGTCTCCCGGCCGCACACGGAGCAGGGCGAACGCGTCGCCGCCCACGTGGGCCACCACCTCGGCGCGCCCCTCGTGCTCGAGGGCCACGCGGTAGAGGGCGTTCGGCAGCGCCTCGGTCACGCGACCGTTCACCTGCAGCTCCTCTTCCTCATCCGGCATGGCTCTCCCGCCCGGCGCCATATGGGTACGGCTCCGAGAGGATCCATGGCCCGTGCTCCGTCACCGCCACCGTCAGCTCGTAGTGCGCCGACAGGCTGCCGTCCACGGTCACGGCCGTCCAGTCGTCGTCCAGCACGCGCACCTCGGGGCCGCCCACGTTGACCATCGGCTCGATGGCCAGGCACATCCCGGGCCGCAGGCGCTCGCGGCGGCCGGGCGGGCCGTAGTTCGGGATCTGGGGCTCCTCGTGCAGGCTGCGGCCGATGCCGTGGCCCACGAACTCGCGCACCACCGAGTAGCCGTGGCCCTCGGCGTGGCTCTGGACGGCGTGGCCGATGTCCCCCACGCGGCGCCCGGGGTGGCACTGCTCGATGCCGGCGCGCAGGCACTCGCTGGCGACCTTCATCAAGCGCTGGGCCTCCGGGCTCGGGACACCCACAGCCACGGTGCGCGCCGCGTCGCCGTAGAAGCCGTCCACGATGCAGCCCAGGTCGAGGCCCACGATGTCGCCGTCCTTGAGCTTGCGCGGCCCGGGGATGCCGTGGACGACCTCCTCGTTGACGGAGATGCACAGCGTCGCGGGGTAGTCGCGGTAGCCGAGGAAGGCCGGCTTCGCGCCGGCCTTGACGATGCGCTCGTGGGCGATCCGGTCCAGCTCCCTGGTGGTGACGCCGGGCTGGGCCGCCGCCTCGAGGGCGTCCAAGGTCTCGACCACGATGCGGCAGGCCCGCGCCATGGTCTGAAGCTCGCGGCTGGACTTCTGCACGCTCACCGCTCGTCCCCCAGGAGCTGCTGCAGCTCTGCGAGCACCACGTCCGCCGGCCGGTCGCCGTTCACGCGGTGGAATTCCGGGCGATCGCTGTAGTAGGCGACCAGGGGCTCCGTACGCTCGTCGTACTCGGCCAGGCGCTTGCGCACCACGGCCTCCTTGTCGTCCTCGCGCTGCACCAGCGCCGTGGAGCACCAGTCGCAAACGCCGGCTCGCGTCGGCGGGCTCGTCTGGACGTGGTAGGTCGCCTGGCACTTCGGGCACCAGCGGCGACCCGACAGGCGGCGCAGCAGCACGTCGCGGGGCACCTCGACGTCGAACACGAAGAAGCCCTCGGTGCCCGTCATCGCCTCGAGGCCCCTGACCTGCGGCAGCGTGCGCGGGAAGCCGTCCAGGATGTAGCCGCCGCGGCAGTCCTCGCGGGCGATCCTCTCCCGGATCATGGCGATGAGCAGCTCGTCGGGTACGAGCTGTCCCTTCTCCATGATGGGCGCCGCCTGCTTCCCGAGGGGCGTCCCCTCGGCGATCGCCTGTCTCAGCATGTCCCCCGTCGAAATGCGCACGAGCCCGCGCTCCGCGGCCAGCCTTCCAGCCTGCGTCCCCTTCCCGGCCCCGGGAGGGCCGAGGAAGATGATCCGAGGCTTCTGTGCCGCATCGCGCGCTTTAGCGCCTCCCACGAATCCTCCGGCCGCCCTTCCCTCCGAAACCGTCGTAGTGGCGCATCACCAGCTGCGCCTCTATCTGGGCCACCGTGTCCATGGCGACGCCAACGACGATCAGGAGCGACGTACCGCCGAAGTAGAAATTGAGTCCAAGGCCCCGGGTGATCCAGTCCAGGTTGTACTGGGTCAGGAAGCTGTCCAGGGGTATGCCGATGACCGGGATCGGGTCCACGCGGAAACCCGCGATCAGGAACTCGGGCAGCAGCGCCACCAGGGCCAGGTAGACCGCCCCGCCGAAGGTGATGCGCCCGAGGATGTGGTCCAGGTACTCAGCCGTCTTCTTGCCCGGGCGGATGCCCGGGACGAAACCGCCGTACTTTCGCATGTTCTCGGCGACGTCGTCGGGGTTGAAGACGATGGCCGTGTAGAAGTAGCAGAAGAAGATGATGAAGGCGACGTAGAGCAGGTTGTACAGCGGCATCGACCAGCGCAGCTGGTCGGAGACCGCCTGCATCCAAGGGCTGTTGGCCTGGAAGAAGGACGCCACGGTCTGCGGGAAAGCGATGATCGACGAGGCGAAGATCACGGGGATGACGCCGCTGGTGTTGACGCGCAGCGGCAGGTGGGTGGACTGGCCGCCGTACATGCGGCGTCCCACCACGCGCTTCGCGTACTGCACGGGGATGCGGCGCTGGCCGCGCTCCACGAACACGATGGCGGCGATCACCAGCACCATCATCGCCACCAGCACCAGGGCGGCGATCAGCGAGATCTCGTTGCGCTGGATCTTGTCGAACATCTCGAACACGCCGTGGGGGAAGCCCACCACGATGCCCGCGAAGATGATCAGGCTCATGCCGTTGCCGATGCCGCGGTCGGTGATCTGCTCGCCCAGCCACATGATGAACGCGGTGCCGGTGGTCAGGGTCAGCACGGTCATGAGCTTGAAGCTCCAGCCCGGGCTCTCGACGATCCGGTACTTGTCGGTCAGGGTCATGCTCTCGAGGTAGGCCGCAATGGCCAGGCCCTGGATGATCGAGAGGATCACGGTGCCGTAGCGCGTCCACTGGGTGATCTTGCGGCGCCCCAACTCGCCTTCCTTGGAGATCTTCTCCAGGTACGGCCACACCACGGTCAGGAGCTGCAGGATGATCGAGGCCGAGATGTACGGCATGATCCCGAGGGCGAACACGGTGACCTTCCCGAGGTTGCCCCCCGAGAACATGTCCACGAGGCCCATCCAGTTGCCGCGGTTCTGCTCGAAGAAGTCGATCAGCGCCTGGGTGTTGATGCCCGGAGTCGGGACGTGGGCCCCCAGGCGGTACACGCCGAGCAGGCCGAGGGTGAACAGGACCCGCTTGCGCAGGTCCGGGATCTCCCAGATGTTCTTGAGGCTCTGCAGCATGGCTAGCTCGCGATGACCTCGGCCTTGCCGCCGAGCCCGGTGATCTTCTCCTGGGCCTGGGCGCTGAAGCGGTGGGCCTGGACCGTGAGCGCCTTGGTCAGGGTGCCCTTGCCCAGCACCTTCACGCCGTCGCGCAGCTTGCGGATCAGGCCCTTTTCCCGCAACAGCTCCGGTGTGACGATGGTGCCGGCCTCGAAGCGGTCGAGGCTGTCGAGGTTCACGTAGGCGAAGTCCTTGCGGAAGCGGGCGTTCGTGAAGCCCCGCTTGGGGACGCGGCGGTGCAGCGGCATCTGGCCGCCCTCGAAGCCCTCGCGGAAGCGCGCGCCGCTGCGGCTCTTCTGGCCCTTCTCGCCACGGGTGGACGTCTTGCCGGTGCCGCTGCCCGGCCCGCGGCCGACACGCTTCCGGTTGCGGGTGGCGCCCTTGGCCGGCTTCAGGTTGTGAAGACCCACGCTCTCCTCCTGCCTACTCGACGATCTCGACGAGGTGCGGCACGGCGTTCACCATGCCGCGCACCTGCGGCGTGTCCACCAGTTCCACGACCTGGTGCATGCGACGCAGACCCAGGCCGCGCACCGAGGCACGCTGCTTGTCGGTGCAGCCGATCGGGCTGCCGATCTGCCGGACCCGGATCCGGCCCTTTTCGCTCTTCTTCGCCTTTGTGGCCATTGCCGTATGGCTCCGTGCCTAGGCCTGGGCCGCGGGCGTCGCGCCCGGGACCTTCTTCTCGGCCTTCTCGTCGGGGCCGATCACTTCGGCGACGGTCTTGCCGCGCAGCCGCGCGACCTTCTCGGGCTGCTTCAGCTTGACCAGGGCGTCCAGCGTGGCCTTCACGACGTTGTGCGCCGTGGTCGAGCCCAGGCTCTTGGTCAGGATGTTCTGGATGCCGGCCGCGGTGATGACGGCACGCACTGCGCCGCCCGCGATGACGCCGGTGCCTTCGGAGGCCGGCTTCAGCAGCACCCGGCCCGAGCCGTAGCGGCCGGTCACGGTGTGCGGGATGGTGGCGCCCTTCTCGGTGATCGGGATCCTGAGCACGTTCTTCTTGGCCGCCTCGATGCCCTTCTTGATGGCCGAGCTGACCTCGCGGGCCTTGCCCATGCCGTAGCCCACGTGGCCGGCGCTGTCGCCGATCACCACCAGGGCGCTGAAGGACAGGTTCTTGCCGCCCTTCACGACCTTCGTGACGCGGTTGATGGCGACCACCTGGTCCTTGAGCTCCAGGCCCGAAATGTCGAGCTTCTCCGTGAACTGTCTCATCCGCGTCCTTCCTAGAACTTGAGACCGCCCTCGCGGGCGGCCTCAGCCAGGGCCTTCACCCTGCCGTGGTACTGGAACCCGCCGCGGTCGAAGACCACGGCGGTGACGCCCTTGTCCTTGGCTCGGGTGGCGATCAGGCTGCCCACGACCTTGGCGGCGGCCACGTTGCCGCCCTTCTTCTTGAGGTCCGCGGCCTCGTCCAGGCTCGAGGCCGAGCACAGCGTCCGGCCCTGCTCGTCGTCGATGAGCTGGGCGTAGATGTGGGTCTGGCTGCGGAACACGGCCAGGCGCGGGCGCCCCGCGGTGCCGGTCACCTTCTTGCGGATGCGCCGGTGGATGCGATCCCGGATGTCCTCTTTGGTCTTGACGCTCATCGCTTCCCCTTACTTCGCCCCGGCGCCGGTGGCTCCGGCCTTGCCGGCCTTCTTCTTCAGCACCTCGCCGACGTACCGGATGCCCTTCTGCTTGTATGGATCGGGGCGCCGCAGGCCGCGGATCTCGGCGGCCACCTGGCCCACCTGCTGGCGGTCGATGCCCGAGACCACGATCCGGGTCTGCTTGTCCACGGCGATCTTGATGCCATCGGGGATCCGGAACTCCACCGGGTGCGAATAGCCGAGAGCGAACACCACCTTCTGGCCCTCGACCTGGGCCTTGTAGCCGACGCCCACGATGTCGAGCTCCTTGCTGAAGCCCTCGGTCACGCCCTTGACGGCGTTCTGGGCCAGGGCCCGGGCCATGCCGTGGAACGCGCGCTGCTGGCGCTCGTCGTTGCGGCGCGTGCACACGAGCTCCGCGCCCTTGACCTCGAAGGCGATGCCGGGCGGCACCGGGGTCTCGAGCTTGCCCTTGGGCCCCTGCACCTGCACCCTGGCCCCGGAGACGCTGACCTTCACGTCCTTCGGGATGGCGATGGGCTTCCTGCCGACGCGAGACATGTCGAGCTCCTTACCAGACGTTGCAGAGGATCTCGCCGCCCACGCCCTCGCGGGCCGCGGTGCGGCCGGTCATCACACCGCGGGAGGTCGAGATGATGTTGATGCCCAGGCCACCGTAGACCCGGGGGATCTCACCCTTGCCGCAGTAGATGCGGCAGCCGGGTTTGCTGACGCGCTGGACGTCGGTGATCACGCGCTCCATGCCCGGGCCGTACTTCAGGTACACGCGCAGCATGCCTTGCCTGGCATCCTCCGTGACCTTGTAGTTCGCCACGTATCCCTCGTCCTTCAGGATGCGCGCGATCTCGACCTTGAGCTTCGAGCGTGGGATGTCCACCTTGGGGAGCTTGGCCCGGACGCCGTTCCGGATCCGGGTCAGCATGTCCGCGACGGGATCGGTCATGTTCATCTTTCGTCTTCTTCCTTTGCGCGTCCTACCAGCTCGCCTTGACGACCCCGGGCACGTCGCCCTGGAGCGCCAGGTTCCGGAAGCAGATGCGGCACAGCTGGAATTTGCGGAGATAGCCGCGGGGGCGGCCGCAGCGCTTGCAACGGAAATAGCGCCGCACGCCGAACTTCGGCTTGCGCTCGGACTTGGCAATCAGCGACAGCTTCGCCAAACTCTCTCTCCTACTGGTTGCGGAACGGCATGCCGAGGTACTGGAGCAGCAGCTTGCTCTCCTCGTCGCTCTTGGCCGTCGTCACGAAGGTCACGTTCATGCCCCGGAGCTTCTCGACCTTCGCGTAGTCGATTTCCGGGAAGATGATCTGGTCCTTGAGGCCCAGGGTGTAGTTGCCGCGGCCGTCGAAGGAGTTCTGCGGCACGCCGCGGAAGTCGCGGACGCGGGGCAGCGCCACGTTGAACAGCCGGTCGCAGAACTCGTACATGCGATCGCCGCGCAGGGTGACGGTGGCCGCGATCGGCATCTTCTCGCGCAGCTTGAAGGCCGCGATGGACTTGCGCGAGCGGCGCACGGCGGGCTTCTGGCCCGCGATGCGACCCAGCTCCTCCATGGCCGCGTCGAGGATCTTGATGTTCTGGGTGGCCTCGCCGACGCCCATGTTGATCACGACCTTCGACAGCCGCGGCACGGCCATCACGGTCTTGTAGCTCCGTTCCTGCATGAGCCGCGGAACGACCTGCTTGGTATAGGAATCCTTGATCCGGGCCGCCATCTCGTCCTCTTTTACTTGTCCAGGACCGCGCCGCTCTTGGCGACGCGCACCTTGCGCCCGTCGGACAGCAGCTTGCTGCCCAGGCGCGTGAGCTTGTCGTTCTCGGGGTCCACCAGCATCACGTTCGACACGTGGAGCGGCGCCTCGCGCTCGGCGATGCCGCCCTTGATGTTGCGCTGCGGGTTGGGGCGGGTGTGGCGCTTGATGAAGTTGATACCCTGCACCAGCACGCGGTTCTTCTCGCGCAGCACCTGCAGCACCTTGCCGCGCTTGCCCTTGTCCTTGCCCGCCAGCACCTCGACCAGGTCGTTCTTGCGCACGCGGATCCGGTTGCGCTCGACGTTTGCAGCCATGGCTAGAGCACCTCCGGCGCCAGGGACACGATCTTCATGAACTTGCGGTCGCGCAGCTCGCGGGCCACCGGGCCAAACACGCGGGTGCCCACCGGCTCGCCCGCCTCGTTGATCAGCACGGCGGCGTTCTCGTCGAAGCGGATGTAGGTCCCGTCGCGCCGGCGCTGCTCCTTGCGGCAGCGCACGATGACGGCCTTCACCACCTTGCCCTTGCGGACGGGCTCGGGGGCGTCGGGCGAGGACTCCTTCACGTTCGCGGTGATGACGTCCCCCAGGCTCGCGTAGCGGCCGGTCGAGCCTCCCAGGGGCAGGATGCAGGAGATCTTGCGGGCGCCGGAGTTGTCGGCCACCTGGAGGATCGTGCGCATCTGGATCATGGCGTGCTCTCCCTGGCCTTATGCCTGAGCCCCGGCGGCGGGCTCTTCGGCGGGGACGGACGCCTTCTGGACGATCGCCTCGACGGTCCAGCGCTTGTTGCGGGACAGCGGGCGGCTCTCCACGATGCGCACCGTGTCGCCCCGCTTGGCGCCCAGCTCGTCGTGGGCCATGAAGGTGGAGGTGCGCTTCAGGCGCTTGCGATAGAGGTCGTGGCGCACGAAGCGCGCCACCGCCACCACCACCGTCTTCGTCATCTTGTCCTTGACCACGACGCCGACCTTGCGGTTGCGGCCGCGCGTCGCGGTGTTCTTGGCTTCCATCGTGCCTCTCCTACCTCGCGGCCTGCTTCTCGCGCAGGACCGTCTTGATCCTGGCGATGCTGCGGCGCGTCTGCCGGAGCTTCAGCGGGTTGTCGAGCTGGCCCAGCGCTTTCTGCACCCGCAGCCGGAACAGCTGCTCGGCGAGCTTCTTCTGCTCCTCGTGCAGCCCTTCGACGCTCATCTCGCGCACCTTCTCGGCCTTCACGCTAGACCTCCGCCTCGAAACGCTTCACGAACTTGGTCCGGATACCCAGCTTGTGGGCGGCCAGGCGCAGCGCCTCGCGCGCCTCGGACTCGGGCACGCCCTCCATCTCGTAGAGCACCTTGCCGGGCTTGACCACGCACACCCAGAACTCGGGCGCGCCCTTGCCCTTCCCCATTCGAGTCTCCTGGGGCTTCTTGGTGACCGGCTTGTCGGGGAACATGCGGATCCAGATGCGGCCGCTGCGCTTGATGAAGCGCGTGATCGCGATGCGGCCGGCCTCGATCTGGCGGTCGGTCACCCAGCCGCACTCCATGGCCTTGAGCCCGAAGTCGCCGAAGGACACCTCGCCGCCCTTCCAGGCCTTGCCGGCCATGCGGCCACGCTGCTGCTTGCGGTACTTGACCTTCTTCGGCATTAGCATCGGCGGATCTCCCTAGTTCAGGCTGCGCAGCGGACGCGGCGCGTCCAGCTCGCCCTTGTAGATCCAGCACTTCACGCCGATCTGGCCGAAGGTGGTCGAGGCTTCCGCGACGCCGTAGTCGATGTCGGCGCGCAGGGTGTGGAGCGGCAGCTGGCCGTGCAGGTACCACTCGGAGCGCGCGATCTCGGCGCCGTTCAGGCGGCCGGAGACGCGCACCTTGATGCCGCGGGCGCCGAAGCGCAGGGCGGCGTCCACGGCCTTGCGCATGGCGCGCCGGAAGGCGATGCGCTTCTCGAGCTGCAGCGCCACCGACTCGGACACCAGCTGGGCGTCGAGCTCGGGCTTCAGGATCTCCTGGATGTTGATGAAGACCTCCTTGCCGGTCTTCTTCTGGAGCTCCTGCTTCAGCTTGTCGACCTCCTGGCCCTTGCGCCCGATGATGATGCCGGGGCGCGAGGTGTAGATGCTGATCTTCAGCTTGTTGGCGGCCCGCTCGACCTCGACCCGGGCGACACCGGCGTGGCTGAAGCGCTTCTTGAGGTCCTTCTTGAGCCGCAGGTCCTCGTGGAGCAGGCCCGCGTAGTCCTTCTCGGAGTACCAGCGGCTGCGCCAGGTCTTGTTGAACCCGAGGCGGAAACCGATGGGATGGACTTTTTGACCCATTTGCTACTTCTCTTCTCTCTCGGCGAGCCGCACCGTGATGTGGGCGGTGCGCTTCAGCACCTGGTAAGCCCGGCCCATGGGGGCGGGGCGGACGCGCTTCAGCATCGGCCCGCGATCGGCGTAGCAGGCCTTCACGTAGAGGTCGTCCTCGTCCAGGCGCCGCTTCTGGTTGCGGTCGGCCTCGTGGACGGCGTTGGCGATGGCGGAGCGCAGGGCCTTCTCGATGTCGCGCGCCACCGACTTCCGGGTGAAGCGCAGGATCGACAGGGCCTCGGAGGCCTTCTTGCCGCGGATCAGGTCCAGCACCAGCCCCGCCTTCTGGGGCGAGGTGCGCAGGTAGCGGGAGCGCGAGGAAGCTTCGGGCATCATCTCTCCCTACTTCGCCGGGGCCGGAGCCGGGGCCGCGCCGGGTGCGCCGGGCGCCGCGCCGACCTTGGCGACCTTCTCCACCTTGGAGGAGTGGCTCTTGAACTGGCGGGTGGGCGAGAACTCGCCCAGCTTGTGGCCCACCATGTTCTCGGTGATGTAGACCGGGATGAACTTCTTCCCGTTGTAGACCGCCAGCGTGTGGCCGACCATTTCGGGGACCACCGTGGAGCGGCGTGACCAGGTCTTGATGACCTTCCGATCGTTGGCCGCGTTCATCGCGTCCACCTTCTTCATCAGGTGGTCGTCGACGAAGGGCCCCTTCTTCAGCGAGCGTGCCATGGCTACTTCCGCCTCTTCACGATGAAGCGCTGCGTCCGCTTGTTGTTCCGGGTCTTGGCGCCCTTGGTGGGCTTGCCCCAGGGCGTCACCGGGTGGCGGCCGCCCGAGGTCTTGCCCTCGCCACCGCCGTGCGGGTGGTCGATGGGGTTCATCGCGACCCCGCGGTTGTGCGGGCGCCGTCCGCTCCAGCGCGTGCGGCCGGCCTTGCCCAGGGAGACGTTCTTGTGGTCGAGGTTGCCGACCTGGCCGATGGTGGCCAGGCACTCGACGTGGACCATGCGGATCTCGCCCGAGGGCAGCTTGACCTGGGCGTAGTCGTCGTCGCGGGCCACCAGCTGCGCGGCGCCGCCGGCGCTGCGCACCATCTGGCCGCCCTTGCCCTTGCGCAGCTCGATGTTGTGGATCGTGGTGCCGACGGGGATCGCCTTCAGGGGCAGGCAGTTGCCCGGCAGGATGTCGGCGCCCTCGCCCGTGGCGACCGTGGCGCCCACCTTCAGCCCCTCGGGCCACAGGATGTAGCGCTTGTCGCCGTCCTTGTAGTGGAGCAGCGCCAGGCGCGCGGAGCGGTTGGGATCGTACTCGATCGCCGCCACGGTGGCAACGACGCCGTTCTTGTCGCGGCGGAAGTCCACGATGCGGTAACGGCGCTTGTGGCCGCCGCCGCGGAACCAGATGGTCTGGCGGCCCGTGCTGTTGCGGCCGCCCGTGCGCTTCTTGGGCTCGGTCAGCCGGCGCTCGGGCTCGGTCTTGGTGATCTCGTCGAAGGTCAGCGTCGTCATGAAACGCCGGCCGGGCGACGTCGGGTTGAACTGCTTCAGTGCCATCGCTTCCCCTTAGGCCTGCTCGAAGAACTCGATCATCTTCTCGCCCGGCTTCAGCACCACGTACGCCTTCTTCCAGTCGGGCCGGCGGCCCATGTAGCGGCCCTGGCGCTTGACCTTGCCGTGGACGCGCGCCACGCGCACGTCCGCGACCTTCACGCCGAACAGGGCCTCGACGGCCTTCTTGATCTCGGGCTTGGTGGCGTCCCGGTGCACCTCGAAGCACACGGCCTTCTGGGTCTCGCGGACCACGGTGGACTTCTCCGTGATCAGCGGGCGGCGCAGGATCTCGTAGACGTTCTTCATGGGCCTATCGCGCCAGCCTCTCTTCGAGCTTGCCGAGCGCGTCCTGGGTCAGCAGCAGGTGCCGGCAGTCGAGCACGTCGTAGACCGTCAGGTGCGACTCGTCCACGACCTTGACGTTGGCGAGGTTGCGTCCGGACAGCAACAGGGCCTCGCTGGGTTTGGCGTCGACGATCACCGCCTTGCCTTCGATCTTGAGCCGCTCCAACAGCTCGCGCAGCTGTTGCGCCAGGCGGAACGGGCGCTCCTCGGGGATCGCGATGGTGAACACGTCCACCACCTTGAGCCCGCCGTCCTTCAGGCGCTGCGACAGGGCCGAGCGCATGGCCGCGGCCCGCGCCTTCTTGGGCATGGGGTAGGAGTAGTCCCGCGGCGACGGCCCGAACACCGTGCCGCCGTGGCGCCACAACGGGTTCCGGGTCTCGCCCACGCGGGCGCGCCCCGTGCCCTTCTGGCGCCAGGGCTTCTTGCCCGAGCCCGAGACGAGCGCGCGGTTCTTGGTCATGTGGGTGCCGCGGCGGGCGCCTGCGCGGTACTGCTTCACCGCCTCGTACAGCAGGTGCTCGTTCACGGGCGTCGCGAACACGTCGGCCGAGACGCTGCGATCTCCCACCTTCTGGTTCTGGTCGTTCACGACCTCGACCTGGGTCGCGTCGGCCGCCTTCTTCCTGGGCGCCATCTCGCCTACCTCTTCCGAATGACCAGGTAGCCGCCGCCCGCGCCCGGCACGGAGCCGCGGACCACCAGCAGGTTGTTGCCCTCGTCCACGCGGACGACCTCGAGGTTCTTCACGGTGACCCGGTCCTGCCCCATGTGGCCGGCCCCGCGCATGCCCTTCAGCACCCGCGACGGGAACGCCGAGGCCCCGATCGAGCCGGGGGCGCGGTGGAACATGGAGCCGTGGGTCGCGGCGCCGCCGCGGAAGTGGTGCCGCTTGACCACGCCCTGGAAGCCCTTGCCCTTGCTGGTGCCGGTGACGGCGACCTTGTCGCCGGCGGCGAAGATCGCCACCGAGACCTTGTCGCCCACCTTCAGCTCGGCCTTGTCCTCGACCCGCAGCTCGCGCAGCACCCGGCACGGCGGCACGCCGGCCTTCTTGAAGTGGCCTTGCAAGGCCTTGCTGACCCGCTTGGTCTTGCGGTTCTCGACCAGGCCGAGCTGCACGGACGAGTAGCCGTCCTTGCCCTTCGACTTGCGCTGCACCACGACGCAGGGCCCGGCCTCGAGCACGGTGGCCGGGATGGCCTGGCCGTCCTCGCCGTAGACCTGCGTCATGCCGACCTTCTTCGCGATGATTCCCTGGACTGACATTTCAGCCTTCCGTTACTTCGAGTGCTCTTTCCCGAAGGCCTTGATCTCCACGTCCACGCCGGCCGGGAGATCGAGCTTCATCAGCGCGTCCACCGTCTGGGGCGTGGGCTCGAAGATGTCGAGCAGCCGCTTGTGGGTGCGGATCTCGAACTGCTCGCGGCTCTTCTTGTCCACGTGGGGCGAACGGTTCACCGTCCACCGGTTCTTGATCGTGGGCAGCGGGATCGGGCCCGCCACGCGGGCGCCGGTGCGCTTGGCCGTGTCCACGATCTCCGTCGTCGACTGGTCCAGGATCCGGTAGTCGTAGGCCTTGAGACGGATGCGGATCTTCTCGTTCAACATCATGACCCTGAACCCCTGTCGCTACTCGATGATCTCGGAGACGGTGCCGGCGCCGACGGTGCGGCCGCCTTCGCGGATCGCGAAGCGCAGGCCCTTCTCCATGGCGATCGGCATGATCAGCTCCACCGTCATCTGCGTGTTGTC
>Ga0187893_10000316_pt1 | contig 124937 bp, 109 predicted proteins | sample MA1701074metaG_FD_139574 | JGI IMG/M metagenome (GOLD analysis project Ga0187893, IMG submission 139574) | White microbial mat communities from a basaltic lava cave in the Kipuka Kanohina Cave System on the Island of Hawaii, USA - MA170107-4 metaG ...
CCCCTTCGGAACCGAGGCTGCCGATCAGGACCCCGACGGCGATGCGACGCAGTTCGTGTATCACCTGCGCTTCCCGGGGCAATACTTCGATGCTGAAACTCAGCTCAGCTACAACTACTTCAGAGACTACGATCCGGCGATAGGAAGATATGTGGAGAGTGACCCAATCGGACTCGAAGGAGGCCTCAATACTTTCGCCTATGTTCACGGTAACCCGGTCGCGCTTACCGACCCGAGCGGCGAGTTTGTCCCCGCAGTTATCCTCGGCATTCGTGTATCGATCGGTGTCTACAACGCGTATCGAACCTATCGAGCAGCAGCTGCAGCTTCGGCTGCAGCTACGGCTGCCGCCGCAGCACTTTCAGCGACAGCGGATAGTCCAGAAAAGAAGGCGGACAGAGATGCATACCACAAGCGTTGTGACGAAAGAGCTCCGCCTGGGCTTTCAGGGTGCGATCTGATCCGATGGAAGATACAGAAAGTGAAAGACTGCATCAGGATGCGAACCGACTATATGCGGCGCTGGAACGACACATACCAAGGACACTACGACCAGATCGACCAGCGAACACGGGAACTCGAAGAGTTGGAGCGAAAACTCAAGGATGGCTGCTGTGGCTAGTGATCTAGAGCGAGCGGACGCTGCCCTTAAGAAGTTACTCGATGAAATCAATTCGACGCTCGGGGACTTCAGCGAGTGCCCGGCAATGTCTGCTACCGATGTAGCCAGCTCGGGGGATTCGCCTCTCCATAAGGTTGCGATATGGGGTGATGTCGCGGCAGCAGAGGTTCTTCTAAGAAATGGCGCGAACATAAACGCGCTTGGCGAGGATGATGACACCCCCCTACATCGGGCAATAGCCGGCGGGCACGTCGAGATGGTTCGATACCTTTTGGCGCACGGTGCGAACGCAGACTTAGCCAATCGTTACGACAACACGCCATCGAAGGACGCGGAAAGCAGTGGAGATCCGTCTTTAGTCGCCGCATTCCGCTGGCAATCAAAGGAACCGCCATAAGACGTAAGCCAAAACTCGCGTCTGGGGGTATCAACTCTTGGCGGCACTCGCATCTCGGTCACGGCCGACTCTAACTAGGCGAACGCGCTGGAGAAAACGCGTGTCGGTACGACGACGCGCGTCGGGCCGAGCACATTACGACTACTTCAGGGACTATGATCCGGCCATCGGGCGGTATGTGCAGAGTGATCCGATTGGGCTGCCCGGCGGACTGAATACATACGGTTACGTTGATCAAGACCCCTTAGCCTGGATTGATCCCTACGGTCATGGAAAGTACATACCGAGGAACACACAAGAGGCTTGGTGTCTTCGCTGGCCGACGCTTTGTAAGCGAGACGAACGCTGGCTGTATGACCAGCTCAAGCGACCGAAGAAGGCCAAGACGACCGGCAAAGAAGGCGCAAAAGACTGTCCGAGTTGGGCGAAACAGGACGGCGGCCCACTGCACAATGAAAGCGGTAAGGACTATGCGAAACGCCTGATGGACGAGAAGTACGGAGAAGGAGGGTGGGCGGACACGGGGCCCGGTTCGGAGTTCAGCCAGATCAAGAAGTGGGCGGACAGAGCATTTGAGTGAAAGCCATGAACGTTTATCTACTGACACACATTCGCAACGAAGAAGAGCTCGACGCCTTCAAGACGATCGGTATCTTCAGTTCGAAAGAGAAAGCTGAAGAAGCCATTCTCACTTTGAGCACCAAGCCGGGGTTCAAAGACTACCCGGACAACTTCAACATTGGCGGGTACGAGATCGACAAGGTTTTCTGGGTCGATGGATTCGGGTGAGGTTCGATGTGCTCTACTACCCTTAGGCTCGGTGCAACAACAGCTCCGGGCAGTTCACGACGCTGACGACGCCCCTCGGGTCAGGGGTCATGCGCTGTTTCTTGAGCGAGGCAATATAGCCTCGCGCTTACTTTTGGGTCCCTGATCGGGCAGCGCGTGAAGAAGACTGTGAGCAGTGCTGTACTGAGGGCGAAAAAAGGAGCGGCGCGGATCTTCAATCTCCGCGCCGCGAACCAGGTGGCGAAGGGGGTTGCGCCAAAGCCTGGGAGTTCTCCTGCAGTAACGGCAGCCCGAGGGCTTTCTTCAGTTCTCCTCGCCGCGAGGGCCGTCAACTGTGACGTCCTTCGTGCAATTGCCTGCCGCCTTGTCGCAACTCACGGTCACGGAGCGCGTGCCGGTGTTGCCGTTGGGGCCGGTCGCCGTCGTCGTGCGGGTGTAGCCGTCGTCGGTGCGCTGCGTGACGTCGTTCACGGTGCTCACGCCGCCGTTGCGACCGGTGTAGGTCACGTCGCGCGTACGCGTGCCAGTCTCCGCATCGCGCGCGACTTCCGCCTCGCGCGTGGCCGTGCGGCCCTGCGCATCCGTGAACACCGTGCTGCGCGTGTGGCCGTCGTCGGTGCGCGTGGCCACGTCGTTCACGGTGCGCGTCTGCCCATCGGCGCCCGTGTACGTGACGTCGCGGGTACGGGTGCCGGCTTCGGGGTCGTTCACCACCACAGCGTTGCGTGTCGCGGTCTCGCCTTGCGCGTTGGTGAAGGTCGTATCGCGGGTGTAGCCCGTGTCGGTCCGCTCGGTCACCGTATTGCTGGTGCGGGTCTCGCCGTCGCGACCGGTGTAGGTGACGTCGCGCGTGCGGGTGCCGGCCTCGGGATCGTTAACGACCACCGCATCGCGGGTCGCCGTGCGGCCCTGCGCATCCGTGACGACCGTGTTGCGCGTGTGGCCGTCTTCGGTCCTCGTGGTCACGTCTTCCACTGTGCGCGTGCCACCGTTCGGCCCGGTATAGGTCACATCGCGAGTGCGTGTGCCGGCTTCGCGATCGTTGGTCACGGTGGCATCGCGCGTCGCCGTGCGACCATCGCGACCCGTTGCCTCAGTATGACTCTCGTGCCCGTTCTCGGTGCGCTGCCGTTCGGTGTGCACCGTGCGGTCGCCTCGCGGCACCTGGTCGCGCGCGGGACGCGACGGACGCGCAGGACGCTTCGCCGGAGCTGCCCGCTGAGCGGTACCGGCCCGGGCGGCGTTTTCACGCGCCTCGGCGTTCTGCACGCCCGCGCCCAGCACGAGGCACAGCGCCGCGGCGGCGCAAAGCAGGCCCACACCAAAGGGTGTGCGGGACGCGATACGGGTCGGCATACGAGTCGGCGCAAGAGTCGGGATACGAGTCGACATATTCGGCACTCCTCGCAATTTGATCGAAGGCTCTCACCTGCCGGATAACGCCGGCCGCCCGACCGCGTTGACCGCGGGGCGTGACGGCGGTCACAAGAGGCACGCGACGCGATAGGCTTCGCCCACGATGAACGACGCGAAGTCGCCGGACCGCCAGCTGACCATCCGCGCCACCGAGGCCGCCGACCTGGAAGCCGTCCTCGCCCTCTATCGCGCGGTCGCCGGGCGGCCCGGTGGCCTGGCGCGCGCCGCGGACGAGATCACGCGCCCCTATGTGCAGGACTTTCTGGCACACAGCCGCGACCGCGGTCTGAGCCTCGTGGCCGAGACGCGGCAAGAAGGACTCGCTGATCCCGCCCCTGCGATCGTGGGCGCCTCCGCGATCGTCGGTGAGATCCACGCCTATGGGCGTGGGCTGCGCTCGTTCGCGCATGTGCTGGGCGACCTGACTGTCGCCGTTCACCCACAGTCTCAGGGCCGCGGCGTGGGTCGCGCGCTGTTCACGCGTTTGCTGAGCGAGGTCGAGGCCCGTTTTCCGGCGGTCATGCGCGTCGAGCTGCTCGCGCGCGAAAGCAATGCGCATGCCATCGCGCTGTACGAGTCGCTGGGCTTCCGGCGCGAAGGGCGCCTCGAGGCCCGGGTGCGCGGCGTGAATGGCGAGCTGGAAGCCGACATCCCGATGGCATGGATGCGGCCCGGGCCGGCGCGCTAGACTTTCGCTGCCGAGCGAATGGGGAAGGGGACTGTGGCTTTGAAGCGCGCCTTGATCGTCGACGACTCGAAATCCGCTCGTGTGGTCCTGAGCCGCATGCTGCAGAAGTACAACATCGAGGTCGACACCGCCGAGAGCGCCGAGACCGCGATCGACTACCTGGTGCAGAACCGGCCGGACGTGATCTTCATGGATCACCTCATGCCGGGCATGGACGGTTTCCAGGCGGTGCAGGCCATCAAGAACAACCCGCGCACCGCGACCATCCCGATCATGATGTACACCTCGCAGGAAGGTGAGCTGTACGTCGGCCAGGCGCGCGCGCTCGGCGCGATCGGCGTTTTACCGAAGCTGGTGAAGCCGGTCGACGTGTCCAAGGTGCTGTATCAGCTTCACCTGCTGCCGGAGCGCCGCGACGCGTCGCCGCCCGCCTTCATTCCCGCGAATCCCGCCGCCAGCGCCGCCACCGCCACTGCCGCCGCGGCGGCGCAGGCTGGCGCCGAGGCGCGCGCTGAGGCCGCGCGTTCGGCGGCCGGGCTGATTCCGGCCGACTGGCATCCGCAGCTCGAGGCCGCGTTGCGCAATCACGACGCGGAGCTGCGGCGTTTCGTGGTCGCGAGCCTCGACACGTACGCGGACCGCGTGGTCGGCGACGTGCGCAACTCCATCAGCGAGACGCCGGCCTTGCAGATTTCACCGCCTCCACCGCAGCAGAAGCCGCCCTACCTCTGGATCGCGGCGATCTTCGCCGCGCTGATTCCCGGCATCGTGCTCGCGCTCTTCTATTCGCGCGCGCTCGAGACCAATCGCGGGCTCGCCGCGGAGCGCGACCGGTTGGCGGACGCCAACACCGCACTGCAGGCGGCGGTGGCGCGCCAGAGCGAGCTCAACGCGTTGCGCGCGAGCGCAGCGACGCTCGGCCTCGATCCGTCGGCCGGCGCCGCGGTCGCGGGGAGCAGAGCAGCGATCGCAGGAGGCGGATCAGCGATGGCAGGGGGCGGATCGGCCGCACCTGTCGATAGCGCGGGCAGGCGAGTCGAGCCCGTGCCGTATGGTGAGGTGCCGCTCGCCGGTACGCGGCTCGAGGCACTGCGCGAGATGCTCGCGACGCTGCAGCAGCGTTCGTTCCGCGGCTCCATCCACGCGGAGTCGTTCAGCGGTCGGTTCTGCCTGATGGGCAACGCCACCGAGGGCTACGCGCTCGCGCCCGTGGACTACGCAGCGACGCGCTGCGATCTCATCGGCAACCCGTTCGACGAGTCGCTGGCGCCTGCGCAGCGCCAGTCGCTGGCCTTCGCGAATCTCGTCTCGGGCATCCCGCAACGTAGCCAGGGAACCGTCAACGTCGTCACGAGCACCAGCGGTGACGTGCCGGCCGAGCGCTATCCGCCCAGTCCGGCCACGGTGACGGCCGGGGAGTGGAACGCCATCGCGGCGCGCAACAACCGCGTGGAGCTCACCGCCATTGCCGATCGCTAGCCGCCATCACACCGACTAACCGCCATCACGTCGACTAGCGGCAATCACACCGACTAGCCGCCATCACACCGACTAACCGCCATCACACCGACGAGCTCCAACCACACCGATCGTGTCCGAGTTCACCCCGCCATTCTGGCTTCGTAACGCCCACGTCCAGTCCATCCTGCCGAGCTTTCCGTTGCGGCGGCCGGCGGTGGAACGGCGTGCCGCGTCCCTGGTGGCAGCGAGCGAGGAGCGCATTTTCGATTGCGGCGACGGCGTGCGCCTGCAGGGATTCCATGCTCGGCAGCAAGCCCGGGGCGCGCCGCCCGCGACGCACCTGGTGGTGCTGCATCACGGCTGGGAAGGCAGCGCCGACTCTCTTTATATCCTCGGCCTGGGGCAGTTCCTGTTCGATCGCGGTTTCGACGTTCTGCGCCTCAACCTGCGCGACCACGGCACCACGCATCACCTCAACCGAGACATCTTCCACTCGTGCCGGATCGTCGAGGTCGTCGGCGCGGTGCACGAGATCCAGAAACTGGCGGCGGGCCAGGACCTGAGCCTGGTGGGGTTCTCCCTCGGCGGCAACTTCGCGCTGCGCGTCGGTGCACGCGCCCGCGCGGCGGGGCTGCGGTTGCGCAAGATCGTCGCGATCTCGCCGGTGCTCGATCCCGAAGCCACGCTGGTCGCGCTCGAGAAGGGCTTCACCGTTTATCACCGCTACTTCGTCTACAAGTGGGCGCGCTCGCTGAGCCGCAAGCAACTGGCGTGGCCGGGCGTCTACGATTTCGAGGAGCTGATGCGCGTCCCGCGCCTCGGCCCCATGACCGACTACCTGGTGCGCAAGTACACCGATTTTCCGGACATGCCGAGCTACCTGCGCGGTTACGCCATCGTGCGCGGCACGCTCGACGAGCTCGAGGTGCCGAGCCGCATCATCGCTGCACTGGACGACCCGATGATCCCGGCACGCGACCTGGACCGGTTGCCACGCAACGGCGCGCTGCGTATCACGCCCACGCGTTTCGGCGGGCACTGCGGGTTCGTGGACGCGGCCGGCCGCGAAAGCTGGGTGGCGCGCGAGGTCCTGAAGGAGCTGCGCGAGGAACGCTGACGCGCGCTTGCTGAGCGTCGCGGGCGCTCGCCTACTTCCGCTCGCCTTCCTGTTTTTGCCCGTCTTCCTGCTTCTGTTCCGCCTTCTGCGTGCCGCGCGCTTCGCGCTCGGCCTGTTTCAGCGCCTTGTAGTCCACGGGCCGGATCTCGGTGATCACGCAGCGCTGCCCGCGCGGCAGGCGGATGTAGTCACCGCGGGCCACGTGCGCGCCGCGCTGCGTCAGCGCGATGGTGTGCGCGAACTCGAGGTCCGGGCACGCCCCACCCAGCGACAGCAGGTAGGCGTCGTTGACGCCCGTCCACACGACCGCGCGGTCGCTGCTGAGCGGCCGCCAGTTGTTCAGGCGCCCGCTGTAACGGAACTGGTCGACCGGTTCGCCGGCGTAGTCGAGATAGCGCGCCAGCACGGTCTGGTCGTCTTCGCGCCGGCCAAGACCCGAGCAGGCCGCCAGCGTCATTGCGACCGTCACGATCAGCAGTGCGATCGCGGGTCGCCGGTGAGTGATTGCGTTCACGACAGAGCCCTCGTTTGGTACGTCATTCTGCGGTCGAACGCTCGACCGCCGTCAACGCGTATGGACCCGGTCCCGGGCGAATCGTTGCATGACGTTCGTCAGGTGCCCAACGGCTCTTCCGCCCGCAAGCCGCCTGATTTACGCGCCTGCTGCTTCATCTCCTCGAGCCACGCGAAGAAACGCTCGAGCAGCGCCGTGTCCTCCCGCGGCGCGAACGTAGTGGAATCCGCGGGCACAGCGAAGGAGGCAGTGTCCCCGGCGACGAGGCGGCCGAGCCCGCGCGCCGTCGCTTCGCGATCCGCGTACCTCACCACCGACAGCGAGGTGAGGTCGGCGAGGCGCTGGCACAGGAAGTCGGACTGCGACAGGCCACCGGTGACGACCAGGCGCGCCAGCGGCTCGCCGTGGTTCTCGCGACAGTGCTGAATCTCGTCGAGATTCACGCGCAGCAGGAACAGGATGCTCTCGATCACCGCCAGGAACTTGCCCTCTGCGGTGCCGCGTCCGACGAAACGCGATTCGAAATCCGGCACCCAGAACGGCGAGGCGAGGCCCGAGATGCCGTTGAGAAAGAGGGGCGGCGCGGCGACGGCGCCATCCGCACCGGCCGCGAGCATCCGCTGCGCGTCGAAGCCCTCGGTCTCACTCAGCCAGTCGAGCGCACTCGATGCGCCGTTGACGCTGCCCTCGAGCACGTAAGTAGTGGTGTGAGCATCCGACCAGACCACGCTCGTGAGCAGCAGCGGGGCGCGCAGCGGCTCGCGCAGAGGACACTGGATGAAAGCGCCGGTACCGAGGTTCACGTAGGCGGCGCGAGTATCGAGGGGACCGAACGCGAACGGCACAGCCGACTGATCGCCGGTGCACACCTGGAGCGGAATGCGCCGGCCGTGCAGGGCGAGCGTCCCGAAGGCATGGCGGCTCGTGACGGGCGTGGGCAACACGGCAGCGTCGATCCCGAAGAGTTGCAACAAGTCGGGCGCCCAGTCGCGCGTGTCCGGATCCCAGAGCTGCGTGCGCGACGCATTGGCGGGATCGACCAGCAGTGGGCGCTCCGCCAGGAGCCGGAACAGGATGAAGCTCGCCAGCGGTCCGAGTGCCAGGCGGCCGTCGCGGGCAGCGTCGCGCACCTCGGGAATGTTCTCCAGGCACCAGCGCAGCTTGCTCGCGCCGTAGTGCGGCGACAGCACCAGTCCCGTGCGTGCATGCACGTCGCTGGCGCGCTCGCGCAGGGAATCGACGAACGCTGCGTTACGCCGATCCTGCCAGGAGATCACCGGCGAGAGTGCACGGCCGTTGGCGCGATCCCAGCACACGATGCTCGAGCGTTGCGTGGCGAGTCCGGCTGCGGCGATCGTCGCCGACCCGGGGAGCTTGGTCAGCGCGTCGCGTATGGCATCGTCAATAGCCGCGCCCAGCGAGGCGATCAATTCCTCGGGATCGTGCTCGACGCGATCGGCGGCGGGGCGGCGCGTGCCGAGTGGCGCGAAAGCCTGCGCCACGACCGCCCCGCGCGCGTCGAAGATCACTGCGCGGCTGGCGTGCCCGCCCTGGTCGATGGCGAGAAAGTGTTCGGCCCGCACGCCGCCATTATGCAGCGTTCGCGCGCGAATGCGCTCTTTCGGCCACGAAGGTAGGCTGGCGTCTTCCTGGACGGAGATGAGCAGCGCCGATGAATCGCGCAACAGAAACGTGGCCGCAGCCGCATCGCCTGTCGGTGGACGAGTACTGGACCGTCGCGCAGATCGCGAAGCGCCTGACGCTGGCTGTCGGCGATTCGGCCGAAGTGTTCAGCCAGAGCGCGCTGCGCTTGGGGCGGTTCTCGGAGCCCCAACCGGATGTGCTGCTGCTGCAGCCGCGCGGGCGCGCCTATCGCAAGGCTCATCCCGGGCCGGCGGACGCCCTGCTCGTGGTTGAAGTCAGCGATACCACCCTGCGCTATGACCGCAATCGCAAGGCCCCGCTCTACGCGCGATACGCCGTCCCGGAGGTTGGGTGATTGACGTGAATCGCGATGAGTTGCACGTCTTCCGTGACCTTCAAAGCGGCGACGACGGCCACTATCGCGACATCGCGGTCCTCGCTGCGCCAGGGACGATGCCTCTGCCCGTCCCCGGCGCAACCCTCGATCTCAGCGGTTTCTGGGGCGACTAGCGCGTCGCTGACGCAGCTTGCGGCGCTGCCGCCGTCCGCGCCGGCATGTACGGCGACTCGATGTCCTGCCATCCCGCGCCCAGCGCTTTGTAGACAGCGACCAGCGCAGTCGCGGAGTCGGCACGGCTCTGCGCGAGGCGATCCTCGGCGTCGAGCAGCACACGTTCCGCATCCAGCACTTCCAGGAAGTCGGCGACGCCGCCGTCGAAGCGCAGGCGCGCAAGCCGTGAGGCCTTGGCGCTGGCCTCGGCAGCTTGCGTGAGCGCTGCCTCGCTGGCGAGCGCTCGCGAGTAGGCGACGAGCGAACCCTCAGTGTCTTCGAGGGCACGCAGCACTGTCTGCTCGTACACCGCGAGCGCACCGTCCGCCCGGGCGCGCGCGGCGGAAATGCGCGCCTGTACGTGGCCGAGGTCGAAGATCGCCCACGAAATCGATGGGCCGTAGCGCCACGCTTCCGTGCTGCTCTTGCCGATGTCGTCGCGATCCGCGGCGTTCCAGCCGAAGCTGCCGATCAGCGAGACCTTGGGGAACAGATCGGCGACGGCCACGCCGATGCGCGCCGTGGCCGCGGCGAGATCGCGCTCGGCAATGCGCACATCCGGCCGGCGACGCAGCCATTCGCGCGCGTCGCCCACCGGGGTGAACTGCGGGAGCTTGCCCATGGGGCGCGATGCCAGCACGTCGGTGAGCTGGCCGGGACGCCGCCCGGTGAGTACCTCGAGGCGATACTGCGAGCGCGCGATCGCGGCTTCGAGCTGCGGCAACGTCGCCGCAGTCGTGGCCTGTTGCGCTTCAGCACGCGCCACGTCGAGCTCGGTGCCGCGGCCGCCGTCGAGGCGCACGCGTGTCAGGTCGAACGTGCTGCGCTGGTTCTCCGAGTTGCGCTTCGCCACCTCGTATCGATTCTGCAGGCCGCGCATCTCGAGGTAGTTGCGCGCCACCTCGCTGGTCAGCGTCACGAACGCGTCGTCGAGCGATGCGAGCGCACTGCCGAGGTCGGCGCGCGCAGCCTGGTAGGCGCGCGTGTTGCCGAAGATGTCCAGCTCCCAGCTCGCGTCGAAGCCCGCGTCGTAGAGATCCGTTTGGAGTGCTTCCGGCGGCAGGCCCGGCAACGAGTCCGCAGACTGCTTCGACTTGGTGCGCGAAGCGCGGCCGGTGACGCTCGGCAGGAGGTCGAAGCCCGCATCGCGACGCAGGGCGCGCGCCTCGCGCAGGCGCGCAGCGGCGAGGCGGATGTCGTGATTGGACTTGAGCGAATCCTCGATCAGCTGGGTCAGCACTTCGTCGCCGAATACCGTCCAGAAGCGGCCGGGCACGGCTTCGTTGCCGCGGAAGGCGGCATCCTGTGCGGCCGGGAATTGCTGGGGCAACGTGTCCTCGGGCCGCTGGTAGGACGGACCGAGGGCGCAGCCGGCGGCAACCGCAGACAGCAGCAGGACGGAAAAGGCACGAACCATGGGTCTCACGATGTCAGGCATGTCTGTGGTCTCCTGCCGGTTGCACAGCAGGCTTGCGACTCATGCGTTCCGCGATTCGCTGCACCACTACGTAAAACACCGGCGTCAAAAACAGTCCGAAGAAAGTTACGCCCAGCATGCCGGCGAGCACGGCGACACCCATGGCGTTGCGCATTTCGGCGCCCGCACCAGTGGCGATCACCAGCGGGATCACGCCGGCACAGAAGGCGAAGGAAGTCATCAGGATCGGGCGCAACCGCAGGCGGCAGGCCTCCATGGCGGCCGCGACGGCATCCATGCCGCGTTCCTGCAGGTGGCGCGCGAACTCGACGATCAGGATCGCGTTCTTGCACGCCAGACCGACCAGCACCACCAGGCCGATCTGCGTGAAGATGTTGCTGTCGGCACCCTGGCCGTTGAATCCGAACCAGCCGAGAAAGCCCGGCATCTGGCCCGGCGGGAAGAAGCCGTCGATGCCGGAAATCCACACGCCGGCCATGGCGCACAGCAGGCACATCGGCACGATCAGGATCACCGCGAGCGGCATCGCCCAGCTCTCCCACTGCGCGGCCAGCACGAGGAACGCGAGCAGCACGCACAGCGGGAAGACGAACAAACCCGTGTTGCCCGACAGCTTCTCCTGGTAGGTGAGGTCGGTCCATTCGAACGACATGCCGGCCGGCAGCATGGTCTTCGCCATGTTCTCCATGGCTTCGAGCGCCTGGCCCGAGCTCACGCCTGGCAGCGGGTTGCCCTGGATGTCCGCGGACGGGTAGCCGTTGTAGCGCGTCACCCGCTCCGGACCGAACGATTCGCGCACCGAAACCAGCGAGCCGAGCGGCACCATTTCGCCGGCGGCGTTGCGCGTCTGCAGCTCGCGGATGTCCTCGGGCCGGTCGCGGAACTGCGCGTCCGCCTGCGCGACCACCTGGTAGGTGCGGCCGAACAGGTTGAAGTCGTTGACGTACAGCGAGCCCAGGTACACCTGCAGCGTTTCGAACACGCTCGACAGCGGCACACCCTGGCGCTTCACCTTGTCGCGGTCGACGTCGGCGAAGAGCTGCGGCACGTTGATCTGGAACGTCGAGAACGTTCCCGGCGCGAAGGTCTTCTGGCCGTCGGGCGCGTAGGTCGAGCCGACGATCTGCTGCACCGTGTTGTAGAGCTCCGACGAGCCGAGGCTGCCGCGGTCCTGGATCTGCATGTTGAAGCCGCCGAGCGTGCCGATGCCCTCGACGGGCGGCGGCGGGAACACGCCGACGAACGCTTCCTCGATGGGCGCGAACTGGCCGTTGAGGTCGCCGACCAGCGCTTGCAGACCCATCGTGCGATCGTCGAACTCGCGCAGGCCGAAGAAGATCACGCCGTCGTTCGGCGCCGCGGAGAAGCCCGCGATCGACAAGCCCGGAAACGCCACTGCGTCCACGATGTCCGGATGCTTCATCGCGATGTCGGTCATGCGCCGGATCACCTCTTCGGTACGGTCGAGCGAGGAGGCGTCCGGCAAGTGCGCGAAGGCGATGAGGTACTGCTTGTCCTGCCCGGGCACGAAGCCGCGCGGCACCGCCCAGAAGATCAGCGCGGCGAAGCCGACCAGCACCGCGTACACGGCCAGCGCCGGGCGGGTGCGTCCGAGCAGCTTTCCGGTCGAATTGCGGTAGCGCTCGCCCGAGCGCTTGAACACGCGGTTGAACGGATCGAACAACCAGCGGCCGAACGCGCGATCCATCCACGTGGTGAGCTTGTCCTGCGGCCCGTCGTGCGGCCGCAAGAGCACCGCCGCCAGTGCCGGTGACAGCGTCAGCGAGTTGAACGCCGAGATCACCGTGGAGATCGCGATGGTGACCGCGAACTGGCGGAAGAACTCGCCCGTGAATCCCGGGATGAAGGCGAGCGGTACGAACACGGCACACAAGACCAGGGCGATGGCGATGATCGGCTCGCTGACCTCGTCCATCGCCTTGTACGCCGCGGCGCGCGGCGACAGACCCTCCTCGATGTTGCGCTCCACGTTCTCGACCACGACGATCGCATCGTCGACCACGATGCCGATGGCGAGCACCAGCCCGAACAGCGTGAGGGCGTTGATGGAGAAGCCGAGCATCAGCAGGATCGAGAACGTGCCGATGACCGACACCGGCACCGCGATCAGCGGGATGATCGAGGCGCGCCAGGTCTGCAGGAACAGCACCACGACGATCACGACCAGCAGCACCGCCTCGAGCAGCGTTTCCACCACGGCGGTGATCGACTTGCGCACGAAGCGGGTCGGGTCGTAGACCACGTCCCACTCCACGCCGTCCGGGAAGGTCTTCGCCAGCTCCGCCATGGTGGCGCGCACGCCGTCCGAGCCCTGCAGCGCGTTCGAGCCGGGCTGCTGGAAGATGGCGATGGCAATCGCGTCCTTCTGGTTCAGAAGGCTGCGCAGTGAATAGTCGGACGCGCCGAGCTCGAGCCGCGCGACGTCCCTGAGCCGCGAGATCTCGCCCTGCGGTCCGGTCTTGATGATGATGTCGCCGAATTCCTCCTCGCTCACCAGCCGGCCACGCGCGTTCACCAGGAGCTGGTAGTCGACGCCGGCGGGCGCGGGCTGTGCGCCGATGCGGCCGGCCGCGACCTGCAGGTTCTGCTCGCGGATCGCCGCTACCACGTCACCCGCGGTGAGCCCCAGCGAGGCGACCTTGCCGGGATCGAGCCAGACGCGCATGGCGTAGTCGCCCGCGCCGAACACGAAGATCTGTCCGACGCCGGGCAGGCGCGCGAGCGCGTCGCGGACCTGCAGCACGCCGAAATTGCGCAGGTACACCGGGTCGTAGCGGCCGTCCGGCGAGAACAGGTTCACGACCATGAGGAAGTTCGGCGCCGACTTGGTCGTGGTGACGCCGAAGCGGCGCACTTCCTCGGGCAATCGCGGCAGCGCCTGCGAGATGCGGTTCTGCACCTGCACCTGCGCCTGGTCGACATCCGCGCCGGGCCGGAAAGTCACGGTGAGCGCCATCTGGCCGTCGCCCGTCGACTGCGAGGACATGTAGATCATGTTCTCGACGCCGTTGATCACCTGCTCGAGCGGCGCGGCCACGGTTTCCGCGATCACCTGCGGGTTGGCACCCGGGTACTGGGCGTTCACCACCACGGTCGGCGGTGCGACCGCGGGGTATTCGCTGATCGGCAGTTGAAACAGCGCGAGCAGGCCCGCGAGGAAGATGACGATCGACAGCACGGCCGCGAGGATCGGCCGGTCGATGAAGGCTTTGGAGATTTGCATGGCGCGCGCTCAGGGCGAGCCGGTCGCGGCTGCGGAGGCGGGCGCCTCGGGCGGCGGCACGCCGCGGCCCTTGTCGATCCCCAGGTCCATCGGTACCACGTTCGGTTGCACCGGCATGCCGGGCTGGACCTTCTGCAAGCCATTCACGACTATTCGCTCGCCGCGCCTGAGACCCTCGCGCACCACGCGCAGGCCGTCGACGATGCGACCGAGCTTGACCGCGCGATACTCGAGCTTGTTGTCCTTGCTGACCACGAGCACGAACTTGCGATCCTGGTCGGTGCCGACCGCACGGTCGTTGATCAGCACGGCGTTGAACTTGCCGCTGCCGAGCAGCTGGATGCGCGCGAACAGGCCGGGCGTGAAGCGTCCCGCGCCGTTGTCGAAGATGGCGCGCGCGCGGATCGTTCCGGTACTGGGGTTGACCTGGTTGTCGACGAAGACCATGTGGCCTTCGTGCGGATAGCCGTCTTCGTTCGCCAGCCCCATGTACACGGGGTTGGGCGCGTTGCGCGAGCTCGGGCGGTCGCCCGACGCGTCGCGCGCCGTGTAGCGCAGGTAAATCTGCTCGTCGCCCTCGAACTCGACGTAGATGGGGTCGAGCGACACGACGCTGGTGAGCAGCGTGGCTTCGCCGGAGCCGCCTGAAACCAGGTTGCCCTCGGTGATCTCGGCGCGGCTCACGCGGCCGGCGATCGGCGAGGCGATGCGCGTGTAGCCGAGATTGAGGCGGGCGACGTTCGCTTCCGCCTGCGCCGCGCGCAGCGCTTCGGTCGCGACCGCGTCCTCGCTCACGCGCTGGTCGTACTCTTCCTGCGATATCGCTCCGGCGCCGCGCAACTTGTCGGCGTTGGCCCGCAGCTGCCTGGCGAGATCTGCCTGGGCGCGCGCCGAAGAGACCTGCGCCTCGGCCCGCTGCAACTCCGCCTGGAACGGCTTCGGGTCGATGACGAAGAGCAGGTCGCCCTTCTTGACGTCACCGCCTTCGCGAAACGCGATGCGGTCGATGTAGCCGGAGACGCGCGGGCGGATTTCCACCGAATCGATCGCGCGCAGGCGCCCGGTGAACTCATCCCACTCGGCCACCTCGCGTTCCAGCACGCTGGCGGCGGTGACAGGCATCGCCTGCGGTGCGGGCGCGGCCTGCGGGCTGCAGCCGGCGATTGCCAGCGCGGCCCCGAGCAAGGAAACGATCGCGAAAACTCTGGCCATACGTCCTGTAGACGTCATTCTCGTGGAGGGCATGGAAACGTCCTGTCGGCGGGTCTGGAAGGAACAACCGCGGTTCGGCGTATCGTGGCGGGGCAGCCTAAGCCCACTCATCGAAACGATAAACCGCTGCTACTGAATTTCACTCGTGACTATCGCGCACCAATGTGCCTGACGCTGTTACGGAATTGCTACCGCGAGACCGGCTCGGCCCGGGTTGACGTCGGCGAGTGTGCGCACCCGCCGTTCGTCCCGTGCCAAGCCCGCCAAGCGGTCCCTCTACCATAGGACGTTTGGGGCGCTCGCAACTCGACAGTTCCGTCGCGCATGCCGCGGCGACCTTCCCAAAATTTTCAATTGCGGCGCGCGGCGCGCGTCGGCGCAGGGAACAGGCTGGTCAGAAAGTCTAGAAATACCTGTAACTTGGGTGACGGATGGCGGTCCTTCACCCACAGCGCTGACACCGGTTTCTCCGGCGACAGCTGCCACTCCGGGAGAACGCGCGTGAGTACGCCGGAAGCAAGCGGTCGGTCGGCCATGAAACCCGGTGCCGGAGCGATGCCGAGGCCGGCGATCGCCGCGTTCATCACCGCCTCGATGTTGTTGAAGATCAGCTGTCCGCTGACGGCGATGTCGCGCTGCTCGCCATTGCGCTCGAGGCACCAATCGACGATCGCCCCGGTGTTCGGACTGTAATAGCGGACCGCAGCGTGCCTTTGCAGATCCTCCGGTTCTTCCGGCGCACCGTTGCGTTCGACGTAGTCCGGCGCGGCGACCAGGATCATCTGCGGCACCATCAATTGGCGGGCGATGAGCCGCGAGTCGGTGAGCTTGCCCACGCGGATGACGATGTCGATGCCCTCGTCGATCATGTCGACGAGGCGGTCGTTGAAGCTGATCTGCAGCAGGATGTCCGGGTACTGGGCGAGGAAGCGCGGCAGCGCCGGGATCACGTATTCGCGGCCGAAGGCGCCGGGCATGTCGACGCGCAGGCGACCGCGCGGCCGCTGGCTCGTGGCCGCGACCTCGGATTCCGCTTCCTGGAGCTGGCCCACCAGCATCCGGCAGCGAACGTAGAACGAGCTGCCCGCGTCGGTCAGGCTCAGGGAGCGGGTGGTTCTGTTGAGCAGCCGCACGCCGAGCCGCTCCTCGAGACGAGAAACGGACTTGCTGACGGCTGATGGCGTCACGCCCAGCCCCTGTGCGGCCGCCACGAAACTCTTGGCTTCGACGACCCGGACCAGCGTGACGATGTCGCTGAGACTGTCCAAACGTCCTTCCCCCGGCGCGCATCTTGCCGGATTATTGATGACGCGAGGGCACGAGAGTAGTTCGGACCCGCGTCTTTACGGAGCGGGCCGGCATGCCTAGTCTTGCCGCACTCCTCCAAGAGGGTCGCTTCGATCATGTGGCTGATTTCGCACGCGTCCGGGACCTTTGGCCGCGCCGTAACGCGGGCCGCTCTGGACCGCGGGCATCCGGTCCGGGTTCTCGTCCGCGATGCAGGCAGGGCCAACTCGTTCGACCCTTCCGTCCAGGTCGCCGTCGTCGACCTGGCCAATCGCACCGCAATCCGTGCCGCTTTCGAGGGCGTCAAGGCAGCCGTTCTTACCGCGCCCCTCGGGTCTGAGTTCGTGCAGTGGCACCGCGCACTGGCGGAAGCGGCGGCCGATGCGGGCGTGCGCAACGTAGTGCAGCTCAGCGGACAGTCTGCCGACATCAATTCGCCGACCCGCATCCTGCGCTGGCTGGCCGACGCCGAGGCGCAGGTCGCGGCAGCCGGTGTACACGCCACAGTGGTGCGCCCGGCGCTCTACATGCAGATGCTTTTCAAGCACGTCAGCGAAATCTGCGCCTGCGGAGTGATCGAGGCGCCATTTCGCAACGCGCGCTGGGGTCTCGTCGACGCGCGGGACGTCGCGGATGTGGCGGTCGAGCGGCTGGAACGCAGCGCCAAGCCCAGCGTGCGCGAGCTCACCGGGCCGCAGGCGCTCGATTACGCCGAGATCGCCAAGGTCGTGTCGAAGGTGACGGGGCGCAAGGTGACGTATGTCGACGTCTGCTCGCCGAAGGCACGCGGTCGTCTCGAAGCCAAACGCGTACCGCCGCGCCTCGCCGACGCCTTGCTCGAATACTGGGACTTCCACGCCGCCAATCCCTCACAGCCGCACCTGACGCACGAAGTGGAGACGCTGCTCGGCCGCCCGCCGCGCAAGCTGGCTGACTTCGTCAAGGATCACAAGCAGGAATTCGCCGGCGTGTCCTGCGGGTTCGCCGCGTTCTGGGGCCCGCGCTGACCGTCAGTTGCAGTTCTGCAGCGACGTGATCCAGTCCCGAACCAGAGTCACTCCGGCATCGTCGACGCGTGTCGACGCGAGCGGCGGCATCTGATTCGCGCCGCGCAAATTCATCCTCGCGAGCAGTACTGAGCGATCAGGCGCGCCGGGCGCGATGACGCGCGCATTGGCGATGCCGAGGTCGCCGGCGGTCGGTGTCACATCACAGGTGGCGGTGGCCGCCAGGCCGACGCTGTAACGCAGGTCCAGCGTGACGGGCGTCGGTCCGCCGTCGCGATGGCATTGCGAGCAGTTCGTGTGCAGGTACGAGCGCGCCCGCTCCGCCAGGGTGCCCGCGGTGCCGTAAGGATCCGGGTATGGCGTCTGCGTCGCCGCGTTCGCGATCGGCGGCGACAGCGTGTTGATGGCGTTGTGCGTCACCAGCTGGTTCGCGTTGCGGCCGGTCTGCGGGTAGGTGATGTTGTGCGCGAGCTGGAGCGTCTCCAGGCCGAGCGCGCGCCCGGCGATCTCGGTGTGGCACTGCAGGCACTGCGCATCGCTCGGGAAAACCCACTGCTGGCCGCCGACCGTCACGGTCTTGCCGCCGACCACGAGCGTTGCGTCGGTCTGCTGCGGATTCCACTCGTAGCTGTAGCCCGCCCACACGCCGTCCGGATGGCGCATGAAGAGGCGCGTCTCGACGAGCGTGGCGCCGAGGCGGAAGTTCTTCATCAGCACGGTGCCGTTGGGGAAACCCCAGTCGCCGTCACCGCCGACGGCCATGTTCTGTCCGTTCGGCAAACCGATCCAGCGGTCCTTCTGCGCGCCGTCCGACCAGAACGGCGCGCTTGGCGCGTATGGAATCAGGCCGCTGGCAGGCTGCGTCGCGTTCGCGGTGCTCACGCACCCGGTCGCCGAGAGCTGCGTGGCGACTCCCGGCCCGCCGCCGCCGCCCGATCCCGTGATGCGCTGGATCGTGCCGTGCGTGTAGCTGGTGAAATACATCTCGCCATCGTTGCCTTCGCCGAACGTGGCGATGGTGAAATTGGTGTCGAGCGCGCCGGTCGCCGGTTGCGTCGGCGCAGCGTCGTTGGGGATGTGCCAGAGGCGCCCGCTGCCGAAGTCGGCGAACACGTAGCGGCCGACGAGTCCGGGAACCGCGCTGCCGCGATAGACGTAGCCGCCGGTGATCGAGTTGCCGAGCGTGTGATCGTATTCGGCCACCGGGTCGCTGAGTCCCGCGGTCTGGCAACCGGTGGACGGATTGAAGCAGTGCGAGCCTTCGCGTTGACGCCAGCCGTAGTTGCCGCCGAGGTTGACGCGGTTCACCTCTTCCCAGATGTTCTGACCCACGTCCGCGACCCAGAGCTGGCCGTTGGCGCGGTCGAACGTCATGCGCCAGGGATTGCGCAGGCCGGAGGCGAAGATCTCGGGGCAGTTCGCCGTGCTGCGCGCCTGCGCACCGAGGCCGAGCGCGTTGCACAGCGGCGGATTGCCGCCGGCGAAGGGATTGTTGGTGGGGATCGAGTACGGCGTGCCGGAATTGACGTTGATGCGCAGGATCTTGCCGAGCGTGGTGTTCATCGCCTGGCTGTTGTTCTGCGGGTCGCCGCCGGACCCGCCGTCGCCGAGCGCGATGTACAGGAAGCCGTCGGTGGGGCTGAACTCGATGTCGCCGCCGTTGTGGTTGTCGAACGGCTGGCGCAAGGTGAACAGGATCTGCTCGCTGTTCGGATCGAGCGTCAGGCCGCCGTCGGGGCTGGTGAAACGCGACACCACCGACTGCAGACCGGAGTTGTTGCGCGTGTAGGAGAGAAACACCTGGGAGTTGGTCGCGAACTGTGGGTGGAAGGCCATGCCGAGCAGGCCGCACTCGCCGCAGGTCGAGTCGACTCGCGCGTCGATGTCGATGACCTGGCTCGCGACGCTGACCGCGGCGCTGTTGTCGAAGACCCACACGTAGCCGTCCTGGTCGACGACGAACCAGCGGCTGGAGTCACCCGGGGCCTGCAGCAGTCCGACAGCCTGGTTGAAGGTTTGCAGGCTCGCGAACGGGCGCGAAGTGCCGATCGTGACATTGCCCGTGTTGCGGCTGGGCGCGAGGCAGCTCGTGTTGCTCGGCCGGGCGTCCAGGCCGCTCCCGGGCGGCGGGGGCGGCGGCGGAATGACGGGATCGTCGTCGCCGGAATCGCTGCTGCTGCAGCCAGCGGCGAGTACGGCAGCCGTCAGTAGCATCCCTGCCGTCAGCACTGCGTAGCGCATGCGGTCTTCCTCGTAGGGTCCTGCGTATAATCCTCGTACAATCCCGCCGCCGTTTGATCCTTGCATACGGTCCGCTCGATGAGAACGCGCGCGACTGTCGGAGTTCGGCGACAACGCTGCAAAGCCCGCCCGATCACGCATGAACTCAGCCGCGTCCCCCCGTTTCATTCATCTGATCGCCCACCGGGGCAACGCCCACGACTTTCCGGAGAACACGCTCCCGGCACTCCAGTCGGCGATCGACCTCGGGGTGCGTTTCCTCGAATTTGACATTCAGCTGTCGTCGGACGGCGTGCCGATGGTGGTGCACGACGCCGAGCTCGCACGCACGGCGGGCGTACCCGGCAATGTGCTCGACATGTCCGCGGCGGAGCTCGCGGGCGTCGACGTCGGCGAAGGCCAGCGGCTGGGCGACCGTTTCCGCAACGTGCGCATGCCGCAGCTCAAGGACGTCGTCGAGCTCGTGGCCGAGCGTCGCGAGATCACGTTGTTCGCCGAGATCAAGCGCGCCAGCCTGCGTCGCTTCGGGCATGGAGACGTCGTGCCGCGCGTCCTCGAAGTGCTGCGGCCGCTGCGTTCGCGATGCGTGGTGATTTCGTTCGACCTGCCGGCGATCCACATGGCGCGCCAGCACGGTGGTTTCAGCGTGGGCTGGTGCCTGAGCGAGTACGACGCCCACTCCCGCCTGAAATTCGAGGCGCTCAAGCCCGAGTTCCTGTTCTGCGACCACCAGAAGCTGCCGCCCGACGGCAAGCTGTGGCGCGGTCCGTGGCGCTGGGCGATCTACGAGGTCGACACGCTGGAACGGGCGCTCGATCTGGGCGCGCGCGGCGCCGATTTCATCGAAACCATGGCGGTGGAGCGCATGATCGCGGCGTTCCGCAACAAGTCCGCCGCATCCGCGCCCGGCTGAGCCGATGCGCCGTTTCGACGTCGTCGTGGTCGGAGGGGGTATCCACGGCGTCGGCGTCGCCCAGGCGGCCGCGGCCGCGGGCCATTCGGCGCTGCTCGTCGAAAAACGTACCCTCGCCAACGGCACGTCGAGCCGCTCGAGCAAGTTGATTCACGGCGGCCTGCGCTACCTCGAGAGCGGCCAGCTGCGCCTCGTGCACGAAAGTCTCGCCGAGCGGCGGATCATGCTCGAGATCGCGCCCGACCTGGTGCGCCTCGTGCCCTTTCATCTCCCGGTCTATCGCGACACGCGCCGTCGCTCCTGGCAGCTGCGCATCGGCCTGTTGCTCTACGGCTTGCTCGGCAGTTTCGGGCCGGGTACGGCGTGGCGGACGGTGCGGCAGTCGGAGTGGTCGGCGCTCGACGGGCTCGAAACCCGCGGCCTGCAGACCGTGCTGCAGTATTTCGATGCGCAGACCGACGACGCCGCGCTCACGCGCGCGGTCATGCAATCGGCGATTTCGCTGGGCGCCGAGTTCGCAGCGCCTGCCGAGTTCCTCGGCGCCGAGCTGAGCCCCGACGGCGCGATCATCCGTTACGCGCATGCGGGCGCGGAAGTGGAGTGCGCGGCGCACGTCCTGGTGAACGCCGGCGGCCCGTGGGCGGCCGAAGTGGCCGATCGCATCACTCCCGCGATCGGCGTGCCGGCGCTCGAGCTGGTGCAGGGAACGCACATCATCGTGCCCGGCGTGCCGGCTCGCGGCATCTACTACGTCGAGAGTCCGCGCGACGGGCGCGCCGTCTTCGTGATGCCTTGGCACGGGCGTACCCTGGTCGGCACCACCGAAACGCGCTTTCATGGGGATCCGGACGAAGTGCATCCGCTCGCGTCGGAGCGCCACTACCTGCTCTCGGTGCTGCGTCACTATTTCCCGCGCTACGCAACGCTCGGCTTGCGCGTGCCCGAAGCGTTCGCCGGACTGCGCGTGCTGCCCGCGGGCCGTGGCCACGCGTTTCACCGTACGCGCGAGACGCTGCTGATGCCGGACCGGCGCCAGCGGCCGCGCGTGCTCAGCATTTACGGAGGAAAGCTCACGGGCTGGCGGGCCACGGCGGAGCACGCCATTCGCAGGATCGCGGCGTCGTTGCCGGATCGCCGTGCGCGCGCGGATACGCGCAACACGCGGCTCGTTCCGGCCTGACCGGATCGCGGGGACGCAGTTCTAGGCGGCCAGGCTGTCGGCCAGGACACCCCGGGTTCCCTCTATTCTTCTTCGTCGTCTTTCTCTTTTTCTTTCCCTTTTCTTTTCTCTTCGAACCTCGTGATCGGAGCGCCGCTGGTGACGGTGATGTCACCGTCGACGACAGCGCCCTTGGCGATCGCCAGCATGCGTGCCGTGACGCTGCCATGGATCACGGCGGTCTGGCCGATCTCGAGTTTCTCGTCGATGACGATCGTGCCCGTCACTCGACCCGCGATGACCGCCTGCGCGGCGTGAATGCCGCCCTCCCAGTGCGCGCCGACCGCCAGGTTCACCGAGCCGTCGACGTGTCCGTCGCCCTGAACGTGACCGCAGACGACCAACGGGCCGGTGGTCTCGAGGTTGCCGACGAACCGGGTGCGCTCTCCCAGGAACGTGGGCGTGCCCGAGAATGCATCGCGGAGTCGGCGCTTGGGGCTGTCGTTCATGTGCGGCCGCGAGAATGGCGCCACGTCGTGGCTGGAGGCGGCTAGAGTACTCCAAGTCGCCTCGCGCCGATTCCGGCCCATCGCCTGCCATTAGAATGGCGCCGCGGATCGCTGCAGCCCACCGGCACGGACCCGGCATCACCGACTGGAAGAGAACGCCATGACCGAAAATCTCGCCCGCCTTGCTCGCCCGACCCGCTCGATGCTGCCCGCCACTGGCCGCCTGCTCGCGTGTGGCCTGCTGGTGCTGGCGATTGCGTTGTCCGCCTGCAGCCGCCGCCAGACCGAATGGGAGCTGGCGCGCGCCGCCGACACCGTGGAGTCGTACGAGCGTTTCCTGAAGTCGTTTCCGGCAGGGGAGTTCTCGGCCCAGGCGCAGGCGCGCGCGGGCGAGCTGCGCGAGGCGCGCGACTGGAAGAAGGCGGTCGCCGTCAACGCGCTCGGTGCGTACCAGGAGTTCGTCGCGCAATATCCGGAAGGACGCATGAGCGACGAGGCACGAATCCGGATCGAGAGCCTCACGCTCGCCGCCGGCACGCCCGGGACCGCGTCGCCCGAAGGCGCCACTCCGAGCGGAGCCGGACCGTCCGCAGGCGCGTCGACGGCGCCCGCGTCGGACGTGGCTTTCCCGCCGCGGCAGGTTGCAGCGTCCGGCGGCGGATATCGGATCCAACTCGGGGCATTCACCGGCGGCGAGCGACAGGCGATGGGCGAGTGGCGGCGGCTGCAACGCGACTACGCGAAATTGTTGGACGGCCTTTCACCGTCGGTGAAGCTGGCGACGACGACGTCCGGGCATCTCTATCGGCTGCAGGCCGGAACGATGAGCGAGGCTCGTGCGCGCGACGTTTGCGGCAAGCTGCAGAACGACGGACAGGCGTGCGTGGTGGTTCTGCCCTAGAGAACGGGCCCGGCTTTCGCGGCGGCACTCCAATTTCGTAGCACCCGCCGGGGTGTGATCCCCTACGCGAAGTGACGCGATCTCCTTACCGCTGCGTCAACAACTGACAATCTGCGTCACCGGTCCCGGCCCCGGGGCCGTTCACTAACTGATTGATCCTGAAAGCTTTGCAAGCTTGGCACGGCGGATGCTTTGTCCTCCGCCGTGAGTTTCATGCGGGGTCGATCGAATGCGGAAATCCAGGCTGATTGCGCTTCTCCTGCCCGAAGGCAGTGAGGCGAGCGCTCGCCCGGAGCGTTCCGCGGCGATGCTGGTGCGCAGAGCCGATGGGCAATTCGCGCTCGCAGCGATCGACGCCAGGTTGGCCAGGGCACGCCGCGCAGCGGGTGCCGTTCTGTCAGGTCAGCGCTGATCGGCGTGCTCTGACAACTCAGGAGTCTCTCAGGCCCGAACAGGTTTTGCGTTTCGTTTCCCCCTGAACCCCTGTGGTTCGCTCTTGGCGCCGCGCTTCAGCTTCCCCCGCTCGCGGCGCTTCTTTTTTTCCGCGCCTGCCGTTCGAACCGGCCCCGCGGGTGCTTCGTCCCGTCACCTGAGCCGTCCGGACGACGCTGCACGCCAGCCTCGGTTCGCCCCGGCGGATGCGCTACAGTGCGCGCCTTTCTTCGCTCAAGAAGGCCGGACATGCGCAAATTCCTGCAGGCCGCGCTGCTCGCGGGTTCCGCGGCGACGGCAGCGGTGGCGAGCGCGGCGCCCCCCGTGGTGCCGAACGTCGACAAGATCCGCACGCTCACGCTCGACAACGGGCTGACCATCGTCGTCTGGCCGGACTTCGACATCCCGAACATCGCGCTCTACAACTGGGTGCGCGCCGGTTCGCGCAACGAGGCACCCGGCATCACGGGCCTGGCGCATTTCTTCGAGCACATGATGTTCAACGGCACCTCGCGCCGGAAGCCGGGCGAGTTCGACCGCATCATGGAAGCGAGCGGCGGCGCGAACAATGCGTCTACCAGCGACGACGTCACCATCTACATGGACTGGTTTCCGCGCACGGCGCTCGACGTGATCTTCGACCTCGAAGCCGACCGGCTGCAGAATCTCGCCTTTACCCCGTCGGTGATCGACAGCGAGCGCGATGTCGTGCACTCGGAGCGGCGCTTGCGCGTCGAGGACGACAACGCCGGCATGCTCTTCGAGCAGGTTCAATCGACGGCGTTCGTCGCGCACCCGTACCAGTTTCCGACCATCGGCTGGCCGTCCGACATCCGCTCCTGGAGCATGGACGACCTGCAGAAGTTCTTCCGCACCTACTACGCGCCGAACAACCAGACCATGGTGTTCGCGGGCGCGGTGGACCCGGAAGAGATTTTCGTGCTGGCGCGCAAACACCTCGCGCCGATTCCGCGCCAGGACGCGCCGGCGCCGGTGCGCACCGTCGAGCCCGAGCAGCTCGGCGAGCGCCGGGTGCTGATCGAGGCGGATGCACAGACGCCGCTGGTGCAGCTCGCCTACAAGGGACTCGCCGCAGCCGACGGGCGCATGCCCGCAGCAAATCTGCTGATGTCGATCCTCACCGAGGGCGACGCTTCGCGGCTGCATCGCGTGCTGGTGGAGAAGGAGAAGGTCGCGATCTCGGTGCAGGGATTCCTGCAGCAGGGATTCGATCCCGGGCTGTTCTGGGTCTTTGCCACCGTCCCGAGCGGCGCAGATCCGGCGCGTACCGAGCAGATGCTGAACCGGGAGCTCGAGGCCGTCGCGCGCGACGGAGTCACGGAAACCGAGTTGAAGCGCGCGAAGAATCTGTTCGCCGCCGCGTTCTGGAAGCAGATCGGCACCATCGACGGCAAGGCCGAGCTGCTCGGCGCCTACCAGACGTACCACGGCGACTATCGCAAGCTCTTCACCGCACCCGCCGATTACGAGAAGGTTTCGGTCGCGGACGTGCGCAAGATAGCCGGTGAGATTCTCAGGCGCTCGCAACGCACGGTCGGCACGCTGGTACCGAAAGCAGCGGGCACAGCGGCGGGGGAGGGCTGAGCCATGCGAATCGCGAACGCGCTTTTCCTCGTCGCGCTGACGACGGTGCTCGTCTCGCATCATTCTTCGCAAGCATCGGCCGCGACCGACACTTCGCAGGGTGCGAGTCCTTCGCAGGGTGCGAGTCCTTCGCAGGGTGCGAGTGCTTCGCAGGCGCCGACGGGTCCGAAGGCTGCAAACGGGTTGAAAGTGCCGGCGTACGAGCGCCTGACCCTGCCGAACGGAGCCACGCTGTTGCTGATGCCGTCGCGCGAGGTTCCGCTGGTGGCGTTCAACGCCATCGTCGGTGGCGGGGCGGTGACGGATCCCGCCGGCAAGTCGGGTCTCAACGCACTCACCGCGGCACTGCTGGAGAAGGGCGCCGGCCAACGCGATGCGTTCGCGTTCGCGGACGCGGTAGCCGACGTCGGCGGCAGCTTCGGCATCTCTCCCGACATCGAGTCGGTAACGCTGAGCGGCCAATTCCTGGCGCGCGATCACGCGTTGATGATCGAGTTGCTGTCGGACGCGCTGATCCGCCCGCGCTTCGAACAGCAGCAATTCGAGGATGTGCGCACCCGCAACGTGGAGTTCATTCGCGCCGCCAAGGATTCCGATCCGGGCGACCTGGCGCCGATCTACGGCAACGCCTTTCTCTTCGGCGCCCATCCGTACGCGAACTCCGTCAGCGGCAGCGAAGCGGGGCTGGGCGCGCTAGCGCACGCCGACGTCCGCGAGCATTACCAGCGACAGTTCGGCGGCGATCGGCTGATCGTCGCGGTCGCCGGCGACTTCAACGTCGCAGACATGAAGCAGCGCCTGCGCAAGGCTTTCGGCGGCTGGCGCAAGGCACAGGCCGCGTTGTCCGCGCCCGCCAGCGCCACGCGCGTCAACGGGCGGCGCGTGCTGCTGGTCGACTCGCCCGGTTCGGTGCAGACCTACTTCTGGATCGGCAATGTCGGCGTGGCGCGCAGTTTCCCGCAGCGTGCCGAGCTCGACCTCGTGAACACGTTGTTCGGCGGGCGCTTCACCTCGATGCTCAACACCGAGCTGCGCATCAAATCCGGTCTGAGCTACAGCGCGCGGGCGCGCTTCGATCGCGATCTGGCGCCGGGGGCCTTCGCGATCACCTCTTTCACGAAGACCGAGAGCACGGTGCAGGCGATCGACCTGGCCCTGGAGACTCTCGGGCGGCTGCAGAAGGACGGCGTGGCGGCCGATGCGCTCGCTTCCGCGCAGGCGTATGTGCTCGGTCAGTATCCCCTGGGGCTCGAAACCGCGGCCAACTGGGCGGGCACCATCGCCGAGCTGGAGTTCTACGGTCTCGATCGCGGTTACATCGATCGTTACGCCGCGCAAATATCGGCGGTGGACGGCCCCGCGACGCGCCGCCTGATCGACGCCGTGTACCCGTCGTCGGACAACCTCGTGTTCGTACTGATCGGCGACGCCGCGAAGATCCGCGACGGCGTGAAGAAGTACGGCGCGCTCACGGAGCAGGCGATCCAGGTACCGACCTTCGCGCCGGCCGGCGCCGCCGCGCGCAATTGACGTTCAGACGAGCGGGCCGCTGAGGTTTGCAGCGTGGACGATCTATTGATGCAGCCGCGGATGAGATTTCCCTCGGCAGCGCCGACCCTTGCCTGAGCTACCGGATATCACGGTCTACATCGAGGCACTCGAGCAACGCGTGCTCGGGCAGTCTCTGCAGGCGCTGCACATTGCCAACCCGTTCCTGTTGCGCACCGCCGAGCCGCCGCTCGCCTCCGTGCTCGGCCGGCGCCTGACGGCGCTGCGCCGCCTGGGCAAGCGCATTGCGTTCGGGTTCGACAACGATCACTGGCTGGTCCTGCACCTGATGATCGCGGGGCGGTTGCACTGGTTCGGCGCGGGCACGCGCATTTCGGGCCGCAAGGCGCTCGCGCGGCTCGAGTTCGAGAGCGGCACGGTGACGCTCACCGAGGCTGGCACGCAGCGACGCGCTTCCCTGCATCTCGTCGTCGGCGAGCGCGGACTGGCCGCGCACGAGCGCGCGGGTCTGCAGGTGCTCGAATCCGGAGTCGATGAGTTCGCGACGCGCCTGCGATCGGAGAACCACACGCTCAAGCGCGCTCTCACCGACCCGATGCTGTTCAGCGGCATCGGCAACGCCTACTCCGATGAGATCCTGCATACCGCGCGCCTCTCGCCCGTGACCCTGACGCGCAAGCTCACCGATGAGGAGGTCGGGCGCTTGCACGCGGCCACTGTCGCGGTACTCAGGGACTGGACGGAACGATTGCGACGCGAGGCGGCTGGCGGATTTCCGGAAAACGTCACGGCGTTTCGCCCGGAGTTCGCCGTGCACGGCCGTTTCCGTCAGCCGTGCCCGGTGTGCGACACCGCCGTGCAGCGCATCCGCTACGCGTCCAACGAGACCAACTACTGCCCGCGCTGCCAGACGGAGGGGCGCGTGCTCGCCGACCGTTCCCTGTCGCGGCTGCTCAAGGACGACTGGCCGCGCAGCATCGAGGAGCTCGAAGCGAAGTAGGCGCCAACAGGTGCTAGTAGCCGCGTGCGGTGTCGACGACGGACAGCATCTTTTCGCCGGCGACGTAGCGGCGCAGGTTCTCGCGCACCAGCAGCCAGCGATCTTCGCGATCGTCGCTGTCCGCCGAGACGTGGGGCGTGACGATCACGTTGGGCAGGCTCCAGAGCGCATGTCCTGCGGGTAGCGGTTCGGGATCCGTGACGTCGAGTCCGGCACCGGCGAGCGTCTTCTTCTGCAGCGCCTGCACCATGTCCGCCGTGACCACCGTCGAGCCGCGACCCACGTTGATGAAATAGGCGCCCGGTTTCATGGCCGCGAAGGCCTTCGCATCGAAGAGTCCGCGCGTCTCGGGCGTGAGCGGCAGCGTGTTGACGACGATGTCCGCTTCTCGCAGCAGCGTCAGCAGCTGGTCGGGAGTGCCGACGTGACTCACGAAAGGCGGAGCGGCGCGCTGGGAAGCGCGCGTAGCAATCACGCGCATGCCGAAAGCGTGCGAGAGTCGCGCCACCTCCGTGCCGATGCCGCCGAGTCCCGCCACCAGGACCGTCTTGCCGGAAAGCTCGAATGCACCTGGCCCTCCCTCCGCGTCGGCGCGCCATACTCCGGCGCGCTGCGCCTCGGCGAACTGAGGCATGCGACGGGCAAACGACAGCACCATGGCCATCACGTGCTCGGCCATCACCGGGCCCGCGATCTTCTGCATGTTCGTGAGCAGGATGCCGCGTTCGCGAAGGCCCAGGGCGGCAACGCACGCCTCGACGCCGGCGTTGTAGACCTGGATCCAGCGCACGCTCTTGCCCGCTTCGAATATCGGCGCGGAGCACGAACCCAGAACCGCGTCCGCATCGCCGACGACACGCGGCACGTCGGCTGCGGTCGCAGCAGGTACGAGCTCGACTCCGGGCGCCGCGCCCTGCAGCCACTGCAGGCGCTCGGGTGTGGCATCGCGCACCACGATGCGTCGCGGCTTGGTCCAGCCGGGCGACTCTCGCACGGGACGCGGCGCTTCGAGGAGACCGAGGTCGGCGATCATGCGCGCGGTGCGTGCCTGCAGCTCCTGACCTTCCGCCGCGCTCGACGCGGCCGGCACGAGCCAGCAGGACGCGGCAGTGACTGCCACGACCAAAGTCCTGACGACAAACGAACCAGCGACAGACGAACCAGCGACAAACGAACCAGCGACAAACGACAGCATCGTGTGCTCCATCAACGGTCTTTGAGGCGGTACATGAACTTCAGCCCGGACCAGGTCTCATCCACGGCGCACACCTTGACGTCGACCAGTCCGGCGTCGAGGCCGATCTCGCGCACCACGTCCTCGGTGATGTCGGTCGCCCGGCCCGAGGCCTTCTTCGGCCACGAAATCCACAAGGTGCCGGCCTTCGCGAGCGCGTCCCGGGCCTTGGGGAACAGCGTCTGCAGGACGCGGCGTTCCACGGCAAAGACATGAATGTAGTCGAGGGGCCCTGACAGCTTCGGCGACTTCTGGAGCTTTTTCGGCCAGGGGCCCAGGAGGTGCAGAAACCCGCGCGGCGCATCGATGACGGCCGCGCGCCCCACCTCGGGAATGCCGAGCTTGCGCGGCAACGGCGTTCCAGAATACCCCGCCGTGGTTTTCGGCGCGGGTTTCAACGCTCCTCCGTGCCGCCGGATGCGTCGGGCGCGCCGGCGGCCTGGCCGAAGTCCGGCGCTCCGCCGGCGAGATACTCGCGTTCCGCCGGCGTGGAACGCCGCCCGAGCACCGCGTTGCGGTGAGGAAAGCGTCCGAAGCGAATGACGATGTCACGATGCGTCTCGGCGTAGCCGACGCTGCCGACGATCAGCTCGCGCACCTGGAGAGGCACGTCCGGTGCCAGCCGCTGCGCGAGCAGGCGGTAGACCTCGACGCTGTGCCGCTGCATGGCGGTATCCTCCGTGTGCTGCAGGGGCATGTAGAAGAACATGCGCTCGACGGGATCGAGCAGATGGTCCGCGCCGCTCTTCATGCCTTCGAGCGCGAGTCGCAGCGCGCGCTCGTCGCCGCTGAAGGCACGCTCGCTGCCGCGATGGACGTTGCGCGGGAATTGATCGAGCACGAGGATCAGCGCCAGCCGGCCCCGCGCGTCGCGTGCCCAGTCGTCGAGGTTGCCGCGCAGTGCTGCCTCGATCGTGTCGCCGAAGCGCGTGCGGATCGCGTCGTCGAACGCCGCGCGTCGTCCGGCGTCGTTCCCGAACCACAGGTCGACCCGCTTGCCGATCTCGCGCGCATCGGTCGTTGCATCCGCGAACCAGAATTGCAGAACGTCGTCCCAGGGCGAGGTCATCACCGCACCCGGCGTCCGCTGACGATGGGAACGTGCCAGACGGCGTATTGATCGGGGTTGAGAATTCCCGCGACCACCTGGTCGAAGAGGGCGCGCACCTCCCCGGCCATCAGCTTGGTCTTGCTGCTGATGGTGTCGGCGTAACCATCGCGCCAGGCCGCCAGGATCGCGGCGAAGGTCGCGCGCGGTACGCGCAGCGTGTCGACCACGACGTAGTCGACGCACAGGTCGACCAGTCCCAGGCCCCTCATCAAGCTCCAGGTGCGCCGGCCCACGCGTGCGTCCGTGCCGGTGGCGTGGGTGAAAGCGAGCACGCCTTCGTACCACAGACGGTCCGGATCCAGCTTGCCGAGCATCATCTGCAGCATCCCGTAGTCTTCGCTGAGCACGTGCACCCAGCCGCCCGGCGCGCAGATGCGGTAGAGCTCCGCGAGCACCTTGTCGGCATCGGGAACGGCCTGCGTCAGGTGCCGACACACGACGAGGTCGAAGGACGCGGCCGGCAGATCGAGCTCGAAGGCATCGCCCTGTTGGAAGCGCACGCGCGGCTCGAGCGCCCGGTACGTGCGGCGCGCGTAGGCGACCGAGGTTTCCAGGATGTCGACCCCGACGATCGTTGCCCGATCGTAGAGCGCGGCCAGGCGCGCGGTGATTTCGCCGCTGCCGCAGCCGATGTCGGCGATGCGTACGCTGCCCTTCAGTCCGTAGCGCGCGAACAGAGGTTCTTCCTGCGGCCAGATGGCATTTGCCTGCGCGGCCAGGTTGCGGATCATCGACTCGTCCGCCATCTGTTCGGCCTGGGGATTGCGTTCCTGCGTCATGGTGGCGTCGGTCATGGTCCTGTTCGTCGATACTCGCTGGCTTGGGGCGCGATACTCGGTCTGCGGCGCTACGCAACGCCGCCGGAGACTGTTGCCTGAAGCGCCGTTTCAGGCCATCGTCTCGCGCCGGTTCGCATTCGACCCGTCCGGATGCCGGCGTCCGTTAAGTCTAACGATTCCGATCGGGTTCGCGCAGAGGTGAGGCAATGACGAAGCGAGGCTGTCGGCTGGCGGCATGGGCATGGCTTCTTTTCGGCGGTGGCGGCGGGGTCGCCGCGGCGGCGCCACCGGACGTTCCACCCGAGCTGCAGCCCTGGCGCGAGTGGGTGCTCGACCAGGAGGACTTTCGGCGCTGCCCCTTCCTCGCCAACAGCGACGCCCAGGCGCGTAACGCGTATGTGTGCGCCTGGCCCGAACGCTTGTCCCTGGAGGTCGCTGCCACGAGCGCGCGTTTCTCGCAGCGCTGGATCGTGTACGCGGACTCCTGGATTCCCCTCCCCGGCAACGAAGAGCACTGGCCGCGCGACGTCACCGTCAATGGCGCCGCCGCAGCCGTCGTATCGACGGCCGGCATGGCAACGCCCCGTCTGCGGCTGACCGCAGGCACGTACCTGGTGAGCGGCTCGTTTCGCTGGGCCCGGCGTCCCGAGGCCTTGCCGGTTCCGGACCAGGTCGGACTCGTCGATCTGACCGTGGACGGGCAAGCGATCGTGCAGCCGGAACGTCCGGCGGGTGCGGTGTGGCTGGGCAAGCGTCGCACGGCCCAGCAGCAGGAGCAGATGGAGATCCAGGTCTATCGGCGCGTCGACGACTGGATCCCGGTCCGGTTGACGACGTTGCTGCGTCTGCAAATCGCTGGGGATGGCCGCGAGGAACTCCTCAGCCGCGTTCTGCCCGAAGGGTACGTGCCGCTGTCGCTCGAAGGGAACCTCCCGGCGCGCATCGAGCCCGATGGCCGGCTGCGCGTGCAGGCGCGCGCGGGGAGTTGGGGCATCACCATCGTTGCGCGCGGGCCGGGCGTGGCCCAGTCGCTGCGCCGCCCCGCGCCGAACGGCCCCTGGGCGCGTGACGAGATCTGGAGTTTCGCCGCCGACGATCGGCTGCGCGTCGTGGCCGTCGAAGGCGTGAGCGGCGTGGATCCGGCGCAGACCGGTGTCCCGCCGCAGTGGGCGGAGCTGCCAGCCTACGCGATGACGGCCGCGAGCGAGATGCGCATCGTCGAGCGCAGCCGCGGCCTCGCAGCGAGCGATGACAACGAGCTGCGGTTGCATCGCACGCTGTGGCTCGACTTCGATCACGACGGCTACACGATCGTCGACGCGATCGCGGGGAAGATGCGCGAGGACTGGCGACTGGAGGTGGCGGCGCCGCAGCGCCTGCAGAGCGCGACGTCGCACGGCGAGAACCTGCTGGTGACGCATGGAACGACCGAGGGCCTGACAGGCATCGAGCTGCGCGAGCCGAACGTGAGCGTGCGCGCGGTGAGTCGCGTCGAGAAAGGCAGTGCTTTGTCCGCCACGGGTTGGCAGGGACGTTTCGCGAACGTGCAGGGGCTGCTACACGTTCCTCCGGGGCATCGTTTGCTCACGGCGATCGGAGCTGACGACGCCTCATGGGCGTGGATCGAGCGCTGGCGACTGCTCGACCTCTTCCTGGTGCTCATCGCGACGGCGGCGGTGGCGCGCCTGTTCGGCTGGCCCGCGGGCGTGCTCGCGCTCGTGGCGCTCGGCCTGACGCATCACGACAACGAGGGGCAGATGGTCTGGCTCTGGATCAATCTGCTCATCGCGTTCGTGCTCGCCCGGGAGGCGCCCGAAGGCCGGCTGCGCCGCGTAGCCCTGGGTTATCGCAACGTCAGCGCGCTCGTGCTGCTCATCGTGCTGATCCCGTTCGCCTTCACGCAGATCCGGCTCGCGCTGTATCCACAGCTCGCCTTCGTCGGCGGCGCTTCACGGGGCTCGTCGCGGAAGCACCGGCCCAGGCGCCCTATCCGATGGCGGCGCCGGCACCACCCGAGGCGCCGGCAGCGTCGGAATTCGACGCTGGAGCGGTGGCGCAGGACGCGGTGAGTCGAAGGATGGCCAAGGGGGAAGAGTCTTTCGTCGTGTCGGGATCGAGTATCGAGCGCGCACGGCTCGACCAGCCAAAGGCGGTCAGCGGGCTGAACTATCAGCAGGTCATTCAGCGCTATGCGCCCGACACGCTGGTGCAGACAGGGCCGGGCGTGCCCAACTGGAGCTACGACTCGTACCCGTTCTCGTGGTCCGGTCCCGTCGATTCTTCGCAGAGCCTGCGATTTCTCGTCGTGACGCCTTTCTGGCTGGGCCTGTGGCGCATCGTCGGCTGCATTCTGCTGGCGGCATTGCTGCTGCTCATCGTGAGCGCCTCCTTCGGCCGGCCAGCGCTTCCTGCCTGGACTCGCAAACTCGGCGTCGGTGCGCCGCTGCTGCTGCTGCTGCTCGCGTTTCTGCCGCAGGCCGAGCTGCGCGCTCAGACGCCCGACGCGACGCTGCTGCAGGAGCTGAAGACGCGCCTCACGCGCGCGCCCGACTGTGCCCCGACCTGTGGCGACGTCATGCACGCACGCGTGCGTGCGAGCGGCGATCAGCTCGAGGTCGCACTCGAGGTGAGCGCACTGCAAGCGGTCGCCCTCCCGATCCCGGCAGCGAATCGCTGGGAGCCGGACAGCATCAATGTCGATGGCCAAGCCAACGGTGGCGTGTATCGCGATGGCGGGGGAACGCGCTGGCTGGTGCTTCGTCCGGGGGCTCACGTCGTGCGACTGTCTGGACGCATCGCGCCGGGCGACAGCCTGGCACTCGAGTTCCCTATGCGGCCGCGCACCGTGGAGGTCGTGGCGGACGGATGGGACGCTTCCGGGCTGGGCGACGGACGCCTGCTCACGAGCACGCTGGAACTGGTCCGGCAGCGCGGCGCCGGCGACGGCGCGCGCATGGACGCCGGCCGCGAATTCCCGCCGTTCGTGCGCGTGCACCGGCACGTCGTGCTCGATCTCGACTGGTCCGTGAGCACGCAGGTGACGCGGATCGCTCCCGAGAGGGGCGCGTTCACGTTGCGGGTGCCGCTACTGCCCACCGAGTCGGTACTCACGGATGGAGTCGAAGTGCGCGACGACCGCACTGCTGTCATTGCAATCCCCGCCGGTGTCTCGGGGTTCGGGTGGACTTCCGGCCTGCCGCGCGCCGAAACCCTCGAACTGATGCTGACCGACGACGGAACGCGCACCGAGGTGTGGTCGTTCGCGGTGAGCCCGCAGTGGCACGCAACGTTCAACGGCGTGCCGGCGGTGTTGCCGGAGCAGCCGGACGCGCAGCAGTGGACGTTCGAGTTTCATCCGCGCGCCGGCGAGAAACTCGCTGTCGCCCTCAGCCGGCCGAAAGCAGTCGATGGGGCCACCCTCGCGATCGACAGCGTCGTCAACACGGTAGACGTCGGCAAGCGCTCGACGAGCGGCGCGCTCGAGTTGACGTACCGGAGCAGCCAGGGAGGCCGACATACCATCGCCTTGCCGGAAGCGGCGCGCGTCACATCGGTCGAATCCGACGGGCGCAGCGTCGCGCTCCGACCGGACAAGGGCGAGCTGACACTCGCGCTCCTGCCGGGGGCGCATCTGGCCAAGGTGCAATGGCAGATCGATGCGGACATCGGCGTGCGTGCGAGCTCGCCACCCATCGATCTGCGTACGGCCGCCAGCAATGTCGTCACGCAGCTGAACGTTCCCGGCGATCGCTGGGTCCTGTTTGCGTTCGGCTCCGGTGTCGGCCCCGCTGTGCTCTACTGGAGCGAGCTTGCCGTGTTCCTGGCGTTGGCGCTGCTGATCGGCACGTGGCGTCACTCGCCACTGCGCACTCACGAATGGTTGCTGCTCGGGCTCGGCCTGAGCACGTTCTCCTGGGGAGTGCTGCTGCTGTTCGCGGGCTGGCTGTTCATCCTGCGCTGGCGGGAACGCAACACCGATGCAGCGATCAGCCGCGGCTGGTTCAACGCGCGCCAGGCAGGCCTGGCGCTGCTGTCTGTCGTCGCGCTCATCAGCCTCGTCGCCGCGATTCCCAACGGCCTGCTCGGTACGCCCGACATGAGTGTGCGCGGGCCGGGAACCGATTTCTCGCGCTTCGGGTGGTTCGTGGACAGTACCCCCGGCGCGCTTCCGCAGTCCGGCGTCATCAGCATTTCGCTGTGGTGGTATCGGGCCGCGATGCTCGCGTGGGCCCTGTGGCTCAGCTTCGTGTTGCTGCGCTGGGTGCCGTGGGCGTGGCGAGTGTGGACGCGTGACGGCCTCTGGCGTGCGAAGCCGCCATACGGCAAAGGTCCCACGGACGACAGGTCACAAACCCCGTCGACGACGATGGGCTGAGCGGGCGATGAACGCATCGAACGATCGCGCGATGGGCTTGACCGTGGCGGTCACGGGGATGCTCCTTGCCGTTGCGATGCTTGGCGCCTGCGGCGAGGAGGCGTCTCCCGAGGAACAGGTGCGGGCCACGATCGCGCGCGCCGAGGAGGGCGCCGAAGCACGCGACCTGTCGGCCGTGATGGAGTTGGTGGCTGATGGCTACGCCGACACGCGCGGGCAGGACAAGCAGTCCGTCCACGCGCTCATGCACGGGTTCTTCGTGGTCAACCAGTCCGTGCACCTGCTGATGCGCGTCGAGGACGTCGAGTTTCCGTCCGACGGGATCGCCGAGGCGCGCGTCACCGTCGGCATGCTGGGTCGGCAGTCGCAGGAAGACTGGTCGTTCGCCGCGGACGTCTACGAGCTCGACGTCCGGTTCGTGCGCGAGGACAGCGACTGGTTGCTGCAGTCCGCCGAGTGGCAGCGGCCGGGCCGCTGAACTGCCGGCGCCTCACCCGGGCGGCGGGCCGATATACTGAACCACGTCGACGGCGAGGCCGTTCGGGTCGCGAACGATGAAGTGCCGCTGGCCCCACTGCTCGTCGCAGAGCTCGAGCACATGGCTGAGGCCGAGCTCGCGCGCGCGACGCGCGAGCGGCGTGACGTCGTCGGCTTCGATCGTGACGAAGACGCCGCGCGGCGACTCGCGAAAGCCCGCCGGCACGCTCTCGTGGCTGCGCTCGACGAAGGCGATCTGCAGGTTGGCATCGCGCGGCGAGCGCAGCTGGACGTACCAGCCGAGATCGGCGACGGTCTCGAAGCCGAAGAGATCGACGTAGAAGCGCTTGCAGGCGGCGACATCGTCGGTGCAGATGTCCGGAAACAGGCTGTTCATGGCAACTCCGGTGGCGGTGCGAGGCAGTGGCGCGTGGCGGTGGACGTGATGCCGGCAGGTTCGAGCCTCCCGCAGGGGGAGAGTCAACTCGGGAAAGCCAGCGGGGAACGGAATTGAACGTTGAAGCGAGAAGACAGCTGATCCCCATCGGGCGCTTCGCACGCAGTTGCCGCCTCACCATCAAGGCGCTGCGCCACTACGACGAATCAGGCGTACTCGCGCCGGCATTCGTCGACAGCGCGACCGGATATCGCTACTACACTCGCGACCAGGCTGCCGGCGCTTTGCTGATCGGCATGCTGCGCTCGCTCGATTTTCCCTTGCCGAGGATCCGCGCGGTGCTCAACGCGCCGCCGGCCTCGCGACGTGCGCTCATCGAGAGCGAGCTCGAACGCCAGCGCCGCGAGCTGGAGCGGCGGCGCGCGGCGATCGCCGTCGTCGAGCGTCTCGCCGAGAGCGCCGATCTCAATCCCTGCCCGGTCGAGGTCCGCACCCTGCCGCCCTGGCTCGTCGCGACGCGTGCGACGCGTTGTACCGAGGAAACGATCGTGGACGAGACGTCTGCAATGATCTACGGGCTGTTCGACACGCTGCGTCGCGCCGAGCGGCCCGTGATCTCCCCGGTCGGTTCGCTCATCGAAGAGGCTGCAGGTGGCGAAATGCTGCTGATCGAGGCGTTCGCGGGGCTGCAGGCTCCCGCGCCCGCCCTTCCGGCGGCCGAAGCGCGCGTGCGCGAGCTCGAAGGCGGTGTCCACGCTCACACCACGCACGTGGGCAGCTACGATCAATTGGGCATCGCCTACCAGTCCCTGTACCTGTGGCTGCACGATCGCGGCCACGAGCCGCGCGGTCCGATCCGCGAGGTGTACGACAACGACCCGGCCGAGACGCCCGAGTCCGAGCTGGTTACGCAGGTGATGCTCGCGTTTCGCTGACGGTCGGCCCGCAGCGCGCGGCTGCTGTTCCCTGCTACCATGACGTCATAGAAGAAGAACAAAGGAGTTCACCATGACTGTCGCACTCTGGTGCGTTCTCGCTGCGGGAACGATGCCGTACGTCGCGACCCTCATTGCCAAGAGCGGTCGCAGGGGCTTCGACAATCGCGCGCCGCGCGACTGGCTCGCAAGGCAGGAAGGCTTTCGCAAACGGGCCAACGCAGCGCAGCTCAACAGTTTCGAGGCATTCCCGCTGTTCGCGGCGGCTGTGATCGTCGCGCATCTCGTGCGGGGCCCGCAGTCGCTGGTCGACCTGCTGGCGATTCTCTTCGTCGTGCTGCGCCTGTTGTACCTGGCATGCTACCTGGCGAACCAATCGCTGCTGCGCTCGACGGTGTGGTTCGCGGGACTGGCCACGGTGGTTGCGATTTTCGTCGCCGCGTCGCTCTGATCAGGCGAAGCGATCGGCAGCGAAGCGCTCGGTGGCGACCGAGGTCGGGCGACCGGCGAGCATTTCGCTCACCAGCAGTCCCGTTGCCGGCGCCAGGCTCATGCCCATCATCGCGTGGCCGGCGGCGACGACGACGTTCTCGTAACGCGAGCTGCGGCCGATGTACGGCAGCCCGTCGGGAGAGCAGGGACGCAGCCCGGTCCACGGCTGCACGCCGGCGAAATCGTCGGGCGCGAACTCGGGGTAATAGCGTGGCACCGCGTCGATCAAGGCCTGCACGCGACGCCGATCGACGCTGGCATCGAGACCCGCGAGCTGCATCGTGCCCGCGAAGCGCAGCGTTTCGCCCATCGGGGTGACCGCGATGCGTGCCTCGGTGAAGATCGCGCCCATGATGGGTTGGGCGCGCGGTCGCGGCAGCGTGAGGTTGTAGCCCTTGCCGGCCTCGAGCGGCACGCGCAGGCCGAGCGACCGCGCCACGAGCATCGACCACACGCCGGCGCTGATCACGAAGTGCTCGGCCGCGATTTCGCCATCGCGAGTGCGCGCGGCATGGACACGCGGTCCGCGCGCGTCCCAGCCGGTGATGGTGGTCGACCAGCGGAACTCGACGCCCGCGGCGTGCAGCCGGCGCGTGATCTCGGCGACGAAGGTCTGCGGCGTGAGATAGGCGTCGCAGGGATAGTGCACGGCGCCGGCGATCGACATCTTCATCGACGGCTCGAGCTGCGATGCGGCGCGCGCATCGATCGCGTGAGCTTCGATGCCGAGGCGATGTGCATCCTCGGCGGCCTGCGCTTCCTCGTCGAAGCCATGCTGCGTGCAGCTCAGCATCAACAAGCCACGCTGTCGCAGGCCGAAGGAGTCGTGCCATTCCTGCGCGAGCTCGGTGTAGCAGCGCAGGCTGAGCAGCGAGATGTCGTGCAGTGCCGGCGCGGCGCGCGCGACGTGTTCGGCGTTCGCAGATCGCAGGAAGTGCCGGCACCAGCGCAGGTAGTCAGGGTCGAAGCGGGCGTGGAGGCGCAGCGGGCTGCGCGCGTCGAACAGCGAACGCAGCGCGACGCCGATTGCGCCCGGCGCCGCGAGCGGCGTGAAGTGACTGGGAACGATCAGGCCGGAATTGCCGAGCGAGCAGCTATCGTGCTCGGGAGGTCCGCGCTCGATGACGATGACGCGATAGCCTGCGCGCAACGCGTACCACGCGCAGCACAAACCGATGACGCCACCGCCGACGATCGCGACGGTACGCCGGCCGCTCACGCGGAGTCGATCCCCCAGCACTGCGGATCGTCGGGATCGAGCAGCAGCGTCGCCTCGGCCGTCACCCACGCCTGTCCGCGGATCTCCGGCCGCACTTCGCCGTTCGCCAAAGTGTAGCGGCCCTCGAAGATGCTTCCGGTGATGCTTTCGACGCGCCAACGCTCGCCTTCTGCGAGCTTGCCGTCCGCCTGCAGGCACGCGAGCTTCGCGCAGGTGCCGGTCCCGCAGGGCGAACGGTCGTAGGCCCCGCCGGGACACATCACGAAGTTGCGCGCATCGACGCCGGAGCGCGGCGAGGCGTCGAACAGCTCCACGTGATCGATCTCGGCGCCGTTGCGGCCGGTGATTCCCGCCTTCGCGAGGCCAGCGCGCACGCGCAGCGTGTACGCGCTGAGCTGCGCCACGTTGTCGAAGGCGAGTCGCTGCCCGTGCTCGCCCACGAGGAAGAACCAGTTGCCGCCCCAGGCAACGTCGCCGACGACGTCGCCGTGGCCCTCGACGTCGACGGCAACGCGGTGAGCGTGCCGGTACGCAGGGACGTTCACGACCGAAACGGTATTCGCGTCTTCGAGCGTCGTCGCGACGATGCCGACCGGCGTTTCGATCAGGTGGCGCCCGGTGGCCAACTGCCCGGCGTGTGCGAGCGTCACCATCAGGCCGATGGTGCCGTGGCCGCACATGCCGAGATAGCCCGCATTGTTGAAGAAGATGACGCCGGCCGAGCAATCCTCGCGCGTGGGAGTGGCGAGCAGGCCGCCGACCAGCACGTCCGAGCCGCGCGGTTCCATGATCACGGCGCGACGGAAGCGGTCGTGTTCGCGACGCAGGGTGGCGACGCGCGCGGGGAACGGTCCGGAAAGCGCCGGACCGCCGTCGAGCACGATGCGCGTCGGCTCACCGCCGGTGTGCGAGTCGATCACGCGCACGCGTTGCACGCCGCTGCCACGGCGCGAGCCGTGGTCCGCGCGCGGCCCGGTGCTCACGTCAGTTTCGGCCTCGTGCGCAGGCCGCCGTGAATGATGCCGAGGATCTGTTCACGCTCTGCGCCGACCAGCGGTCGGCGGGGGGCGCGCACCCATTCGGCGCCGAGGCCCGCCTCCTGGATCGCGAGCTTGATGTACTGGACGAACTTGACCGGCGTGTCGAGGTGCAGCAGCGGCGTGAACCAGCGGTACAGCGCCCGCGCTTCCTCGAATCGTCCGGCCATCGCCAGGTCCCACAGCCGCAGGTTCTCGCGCGGGAATGCCAGGCCCATGCCGGCGATCCAGCCATCGATGCCGAGCACCGCGCTTTCGAGCACCAGGTCGTCCACGCCGCAGAACAACGCGTAGCGGTCGCCGACCTGGTTGTGCAGATCGGTGATCCGGCGCACGTCGCCCGAGGATTCCTTGATCGCGACGAAGTTCTTCACGTCGGCGAGCTCCGCGAACATCTCCGGCGTGATGTCGACGGCGTAGGCGAGGGGATTGTTGTAGCAGATGATCGGCAGGTCCGTGGCGCGCGCGACTGCCCGATAGTGATCCAGGGTCTCGCGCGCGTCGGCGCGATAGATCATCGCCGGCAACACCATCAGGCCCTGGGCGCCGAGCTTCTCCATCTCGCGTGCGTACTCGACAGCCGCTGCGGTGCTGTTCTCGACCACGCCGCTCAGCACCGGGACTCTGTCTGCCGCCGCCTCGAGCGCCATGCTCATGACGCTGCGCTTCTCTCGCGGTCCGAGCGTCGCGTTCTCGCCGAGCGATCCGAGCATCACCAGGCCGGACACGCCACTGGCGATGAGCGCTTCGAGGTGGCGCGCCGTGCCTTCGAGATCGAGCGATTCGTCCTGGTACATCTGCGTGGTCACGGCGGGGAACACGCCGGACCATTCTGTGCGCGCGTTGCTCACAGTGCCGTCATTCGCCCGCTGCTCACGGTTGCGCCGCGCTGCCGCGCGCCACCGGCGCGCGTTCGATCCAGGCCGAGCGCAGCATCATGATGGCGGTGTACAGCACGACGATCACGACCAGCCAGCGCAGTACGACGACGTTCATCGACTTCACCCACAGTCCCGCGATCAGCACGGCCGGGACTCCGCCGATCGCGAGACCGATCGCCGCCCTGGCGCTGTAGCTGCCCGTGGCGACGAAGCGCAGGCCGGCGGTCGGCATCAGGAACGCGCACGAGCCCATCATGATCGGGAACGCCGCAATCGGATTCATGCCGAGCAGGCCGACCAGCGCCATGCAGGGCGCATAGAGGCCGACGCCGACCGTCATCAGCGCACCGAGGATGAAGTTGGCGATGATGCCGGCGATGAGCAGGCCACCGCCCAGCGCCATCGCGTCGCCGCCCGGGACGATCTCGAGATTGCGCAGCACGAAGAAGGAAGCGGCGACCACCAGGGCGACGCCCATGCTCACCTGAATGGCCCGCCGCGGCAGGCCCGCGACCACGCCGGCGCCGAGCCAGGCGCCAGCCACTGCCGCGACGATCATCGCAATGAGCGTGATCGGCTCGATTGCCACGGCCGCGATGAAGATCAGCGCCTGCGCCACGGTGGGCAGCGCGTGACCGACATTGAGCGTGCCCGGGATCTTCTCGTCCGGGACCATGCGGCGCAGCTTGAAGATGGCGGTGGTGGGCGCGAAAGAGCCGATGCCCAGCGTGTCGAAGAAATTGGTGACGAAGCCGATCAGGCTGGTGAGCCACGTCGGCTTCCAGTCGCCGCCGCGTTTGCGCTCGACCGCAAACCACTGGCCGATGAAGAAGAGGGCAACGACGACCAGGATCGCGAGCAGGGCAATGGCGGCGGTATTCATGCGCACCTTAGGTTTTTGTGAGTGAGCCCGAGGTCAGGCCAGCGATCCTAGCAGTCCCCATGGCTCCGGCAAGCCTTGTCATATACGACCGCGGACCGGGCGACTAAGGTACGCGTGCAATGCCGGACGGGCCCCGTGCGACATAACCCGCTGATCGACCTGCGCGAGCTCGAGCAGTTGCACGACCAGTGCTTCTCGTGGGCGCTCACCTGCTCACGGGGCCGGCGCAACGAGGCGGAGGAAGTTCTGCAGATGACCTACCTGGCGATCCTCGAGGGACGGGCGCGTTTCGCGGGCGCGTCGAGCCTGCGCACCTGGCTGTTCGCGGTCATCCGCAACCATGCGCGCTCGCGCTGGCGGCGTGCCCGGCTCGCGCTGACGGCGGTCGCGCGCCTCGCTTCGTTCGCTCCGGCCGATATCCCCGATGCAGACGGCGATGGCGTGGAAATGCAGGCGCAGCGCTCCGAGCAGAGCCGCCGCGTGATGAGGGCCTGGCGCGCCCTCCCGGCCCGGCAGCGGGAGGTCCTGGACCTGGTTTTCTACCGGGACCTGCCCATCGCCGAGGCCGCCGAGGTTCTCGGCATTACGGTCGGAACCGCCCGGGTTCACTACGAACGCGGCAAGGCCGCGCTGCGCCGGCTTCTGCAAGGGGCCTCCGCGACATGAGCGCACACGACGACCGGCACGATCAGCGACAGACCGATCAGCGACAGGCCGATCAGCGGCAGGCCAATCGGCAGCACGACGAGCGTGAGCTTGCGACCGCATTGAGTGATGCCCTGGGCGCGCGCGATCGCTCGATGCGGACTCCCGCCTTCTCTTCACTTTGGTCACAGGCAGGCGCGCGTGGCGGCTTGGTCACGCGCTGGCGGCCGGCGATCGCGGCCGCAACGCTGCTCGCTGTGCTCGCAGGACTCACCTGGACCCTCACGGGGCGCATCGATATCGGGAACGGCGCCACCGAAAGCGGCGGGCACTCGTCGTACAGCGACGCGTCTGCCGACCTGGCTCTCGCCCGCGAGTTGTCTTCTCCCGACTACTGGCGCGTGCCGACGGACGAGCTCATGGCGTTCGCAGCACCGCCCCTCAGCGCCGACCTGCCGTCGCCGCGCGGTTTCGAAGTTTCTCTCGAGGAATCGCTGCTATGAAAAACGTGATTGCTGCAGCCACGCTGCTCCTGATCGTCGCGTTCGCCACCTCGGCCGTGGCCGCCGAGCCCGGCGACAAGGACGAATGGATCAGGGGCAAGCTGTTCGGGCCCGAGCTCATCCTGAAACACCAGGCCAGGCTCAAGCTCAGCGACAGGCAGCGCGACGGCATCGGCGCCGAGCTCAAGCGCGTGCAGGCGCAGGCGGCGGAGAGCGACTGGCAGCTGCTCACCGAAGCGTCGCAGCTTCAGGAGCTGATCGATCAGCACCCGGTCGACGCCAAAGCCGTACTGCAGCATGTCGATCGCATCTTCGAGGCCGAGAATCGCAAGAAACGCCTGTACCTGGAGATGCTCGTCAACATCAAGAATGCGCTGACGGCCGACCAGGTGGCGTATCTCAAGACCGTCAGTGCGCAGGGTGCTCCGTGAAATTCGCGCTGCGCTGTCTCGTGTCGCTCGGCTTCGTGCTGCGCGGTCTCATGCCGCGGGGTCTCGTGCTTGCTGCTCTGGCGACGACGCTGTCCGCTTGCGGCGGCGGCGGCAGCGGCGGCGACGATCCCGGACCGGGAACGCAGCCGCCTCCGCCACCGCCCCCGCCGGCCATCGGCAGAGCCGACGCGTTCCGGTTCCTGAACCAGGCAACGTTCGGCGCGACTGCTGCGGACACGCAGGCGCTGATCGCGCTCGGCTACGAGGACTGGATCGATCGTCAGCTGCAGCTGCCCGCCTCGCTCGAACTCCCGCACGTGCAGCAGGTGTTCGCGACGTATCCGCCCGGCGCGGACTTCACGCGTCTGCACGAGGATCGCGTCGACATCTGGCTGCGCAACGCGCTGCACGCACCGGATCAGCTGCGCCAGCGCGTAGCGTTCGCACTTTCGGAGATCATGGTCATCTCGCAGGCCAGCACGCTCGTGGGCTATCCCTGGGGCACGGTCAGCTACTACGACATGCTGGCGCGCAACGCCTTCGGCGATTTCCGCGAGCTCATGGAAGAGGTGACGCTGCACCCGGCAATGGGTGTTTACCTGTCGATGCTGGGCAACCAGAAGCCGAACGCCGCGCTCAACATCCGCCCGGACGAGAACTACGCGCGCGAGCTGATGCAACTCTTCACCATCGGCCTCGTACAGCTCAATGCGGACGGCAGCGTGCGCAGCGATGGCCAGGGACGGCCGATTCCGACGTACGACCAGCAGGTGATCGAGGGATTTGCGCATGTCTACACCGGCTGGAACTTCGCGGGTGCGCCGAACTTCGCGCTGGCGCGTCCGACGATTCAGAACCAGACGGTGCGCATGCAGGCCTATGCCGAACAGCACGACACGGGTACGAAGCGGGTGCTCGCCTATCCGGGCGCCGCCTTCACGCAGATCCCCGCGGGGCGGTCGGCGCAACAGGATCTCGACGACGCGCTCGACAACATCTTCGGACACCCCAACGTCGCGCCGTTCATTTCGAAGCAGCTCATCCAGCGCCTGGTGACCAGTAATCCCTCGCCGCAGTACGTGGCGCGGATCGCGGCGCGCTTCGACGACGACGGGACGGGCCGGCGCGGCAATCTCGGCGCGGTCGTGAAGGCGATTCTCCTGGATACGGAGGCACGCTCGATGCCGGCGAGCGGGACGACGGCGCGCGCGACGACCGGCAAGCTGAGCGAGCCGCTGCTGCGGCTCACGCAATTCTGGCGCGCGTACGCTGCGACCTCGCAGAGCGGCAAGTACAACGTGCAGAGCATCACCGGGCTCATCGGCCAGGGTCCGCTGCAGGCGCCGTCGGTGTTCAACTTCTTCAGTCCGTTCTACGCGCCGCCCGGCGAAATCCTCGACCAGGGCCTGGTCGCGCCGGAAATGCAGGTCGCGACGGAGTATCTGAGCAGCCTGCTGACGAACTACTTTTTCATCCTGTCGTTCTGCTTCAACGATGCGCCCATCACGGGCTGCCCGTCGATCCCGGACGAGCTGCGTGCCGACGTGGTGACCGTGAACCTCAGCGCCGAGCGCGCGCTGGCTGGAAATCCTGCGGCGCTCGTCAGTGCGATCGCCGAACGCCTGGCCGGCGGCTCGATTTCTGCGGCGCTCGAGACCGAGGCACGCGCGGCAGCCACGCGCGCACCCGCAAGCGAAGCAGCCCTGCGAGTGGCTGAGGCGCTCTATCTGGTTTCGACGGCGCCGGAGCTGGCGCTGCAGCGATGAGCCGCCGGCAGCCCGACTTTGGCGCAGGGCATCGCGCGCAGAACAATCGCATGGGAGAGCTGACGTGGATCGACTGAATCGCCGCCGTTTCCTCAAGTGCGCCGCCGCGGGCGGGTTCGCGTATGCATTCGGCCGTACGCCGCAAGCAGTGCAGGCCGCCACCTTCAGCAGCGCTGCCGCGTTCGATGACTACAAGGCGCTGGTGTGCGTGTTCCTGTTCGGCGGCAACGATTCCTTCAACATGGTCGTCCCGCGCAGCAACGCCGAGTACGCCGCCTACGCGGCCTCGCGCCAGAACCTCGCGGTCGCGCAGGCCAGCCTTCTGCCGCTGACATCGCTGGTACCGGATCCGCAGGGCGCGCTCTACGGCCTGCATCCGTCCATGTCGGGCGTGGCCGGGCTCTTCGAGCAGGACGAGGTGTGCGCGATCGTCGCCAACGTGGGGCCACTGCTGCAGCCGACGACCAAGGCGCAGTTCCAGGCGCAATCGGTGCGATTGCCGCCGCAACTGTTCTCGCACAACGACCAGCAGGACCAGTGGCACTCGCTCAAGGGCGAAACCGTGGCGCGATCGGGCTGGGGCGGACGCATCGCGGACGTGCTGACGCGCCCCGGTGCAGCCGAGCCGCTGGTCCAGGATCTCGCCGTGAACCTGTCGCTTTCGGGCCAGACACTGTTTCAGACCGGTGTCGCGGCCGTTCCGTACACGATGGGCGCGACCGGACCCGTGTCCCTGTTCGGGCTCGAAGGCGCCGATGCGCTGACGATCGGACGGCGCACCGCCTTTCAGAACGTGCTCGCGGCCGGTTACCCGACGGTGTACGAGCGTGCCTACGCTCGCGTGCAGCAGCGTGCGCTTGCGGCCGCAGGGCGCATCAACACGGAACTGGCGACCGTCCGCGCGCCGAATCCGGCCCCATTCGCGACCGCCTTCCCGGCCTCACCGCTCGGCGCGCAGCTCGAGACGGTGGCCGAGCTCATCGCGGTGCGCGATCGGCTGGAGGTCAGCCGGCAGATCTTCTTCGTGGCAACGGGCGGTTTCGACACGCACGACGCGCAGATCGCGGATCAGCCCGGCCTGCTCGGCAACATCAGCGCCTGCCTGGCCGCGTTCTATCGTGCCACGGTGGAGATCGGCGTGGCGGCGAATGTCACGACGTTCACGCAGTCGGATTTCGGCCGCACGCTCACGTCCAACGGCGACGGCACGGACCACGCCTGGGGCGGAAATCAATTGGTGATCGGCGGTGCGGTCGCGGGCCGCACGATTTACGGCCGCTATCCTCTGTTGCAGATCGACGGGCCCGACGATGTCGGCGGCGGGCGGATGATCCCCGGGGCCTCGTCCGATCAGTTCGCGGCGACGCTCGCGAAATGGTTCGGCGTGCCGGACGCGGACCTGGCGACCGTGGCGCCGCACCTCGGCAACTTCGCGCAGCGCGATCTCGGCTTCATGGTCTGAGGGTGGCGGCGAGGCCGGCGCGATCACGGCGAGGCCCACAAATAAGTGAGGGGATGAGACCCGCCGGCCTCATCCCCTCGATTCAGCTTGATCGGTGCGTTCCCCAGCTCCGTCGACCCGTTAAGGTCGCGACGCCCGAGCCGCTTTCCCGTTCCCGCTCGGCCTTCAGCTCGCTCCGCAGCCGCACGAGGCGACTGTCGATTTCGTGCCTATCACCGGCCCGAGGGCTGCAGCCCCCGCTTGTTTCTTTCAAGACGCTGGCAGCGTCCCCCGCCGAGACGCTCCGTCAGCGCCTCCACGGTCGAGTGCACTTTCCACCCCCATCACTCGCGGATTGATTCATCCGCTCGTTTTCGCCTGCCCTTCCCTTTCGGGAGAACCTGCGCGTGGGCTTCCCATGCGCTCTTGGTCACCTTTGGCTCGTGACCCTCGCTCCTGCCAATTGGAGCCCGGTGTTTTTCCAAACTCGCGACGTCCGGCACCGTGGGTGTGAGATTACGCTCGTCGACGCTTTTGTCCAGACAAGAACCTGTGCGTAAGTTGTGTAAATGAGTTGGATATCGCGGTATGACGGAAAAATCAGCTCCGGACGTTTACGCGCGACATTCGATTCATGCGCGACGTCCGCTTCACGCGCGACGTCAGCGATACGCCTTCGCCATCCCCACCAGCGTCGTCACCGTGCGCCAGTTGCGCGCCGTGGCCTCGACGCCGAGCAGGCGCTCGGCGCGCTCCGCCAGCTTCGAGATTCCGAATCCCTCCGGCGTGTACAGATAGAAAATCCTGCCCTGCAGCGCGAACGTTTCGGACTTTGCCTTGGCAGCTGCCAGCGCCGCGAGATCGGGCTTCTTCGGTCTGGCTCCCAGGAAGAACAGGTGCAGCCGCTTCGGATCCGCGTCGGCCTGCGGATACGGGTTGGCTGCCGCGGCTTTCTGCAGCTCCTTCCCCGTCAGTGCGACCACACGCGGTGCGAAGCCGTGCTTCTTCTCGACGATACGCGTGAGGAGGTCCTCGACCTCCTTCGCCGTCGCCAGGTCGCTGCGAAACACCACGTTGCCGCTCTGGATGTAGGTCTGTACGTCGACGCACCGGTTCCTGGCCATTTCGTCGCGCAGCTGCTGCATCGGCACGGAGCGCGTGCTGCCGACATTGATGCCGCGAAAGAGAGCGATCCAGGTTTTCATGGCGAGGGTATTCTAGTCGGGAGCAGGGCATGGCCTGCATCGCGCGCGCGAGGGACTGCGAGGATTACCTCCATGTCAGGCGGACAACACGGCCATGGGGCGCATGACCATCCTGGGCACGACCATCCTGGGCACGACCAGCCTTCGCACGAGCACTCCGCGCATCGCGACGGTGCGCACGCTTCACCGCGCGGTCATCACGCCACGGGCGGATGGCGTGGCGCGGCGAACGTCACGCTTCATTGCCTCACCGGCTGCGCGATCGGCGAGTGGATCGGCCTCGCGATCGGTGTCTCGCTGCACTGGCCCGTGCTGTGGACGCTGATCCTCGCCGTCACGCTCGCGTTCGTGTTCGGCTACGCACTCACGCTGGTGCCGCTGCTTCGCAGCGGCATGGCGTTCGTTGCAGCGATGAAGATTGTGTGGGTCGGCGAGACCGTCTCGATCGCCGTGATGGAGCTGGTTATGAATGTCATCGACTACTCCATGGGCGGCATGCAGCCCGGCATGTCCGTGTTCTCCTTCCAGTATTGGTCCGCCTTCCTGGCAGCGGCGGTCGCCGGCTTCCTCGCGGCATGGCCAGTGAACTACGGGAGGCTCTCCCGCAACTTCCGGAATCCTCACTGATTGCTGCTTCGCGTCATCGTTGACGCAGGGCAGCATTGACGAGCGCGCGACAGACCCGTAATCATCCGTCCCATGCTCGCAGAGCGCGTCATCCACTCCTGCATCGCCGCGAAAGCCACGCGACCGGCCCGGAATGCCTTCGGCCGGCAATCGCGCATCGCTGGTGAAGCGCCGAAACGCGCCACGACACACCTCTAGTCGACGTCGACCCGAACCGGCCGCGAAAAGGGCGCCTGACAAAGGGTGCCTGACCCTTTTCGCGCGAGCCGGCAGAACCAGGGGATGTGTCCGTGCCAAGACGACTACAGGCGGCCGGTCTCTTCGATCCGGCCAACGAGCGCGATGCCTGCGGCTTCGGCCTCATCGCGAATCTCGACGATCAGCCCAGCCACTGGCTGGTGCGTACCGCAATCGCTTCGCTCAACCGGCTGACCCATCGCGGCGCGATCGCCGCGGACGGCAAGACCGGCGACGGTTGCGGCCTGCTGCTCAAGCGGCCCACAGCGTTCCTGCGCGCGGCCGCTGCCGGGGCCGGCATCGAATTGGCCGAGCGCTTTGCCGCCGGGTTCGTCTTCCTGAGCACGTTCGAAGATCAGGCAGCGCGCGCCCGCGCCGTACTCGAAGCGCAGATCCGTCGCGAAGAGCTCGAGGTCGCGGGATGGCGCGCAGTGCCGGTGAACCCAGCCGCGTGCGGCGAAGAAGCGCTCAAGACGCTGCCGCGCATCGAGCAGGTGTTCGTCAACTGCCGCCTCGACATCGACGAAGCGTCGTTCAACCGCAAGCTCTTCCTCGCGCGCCGTCGCGCGGAAAAGGCGCTCGAAAAGAAGGACCCGGTCTTCTACGTTCCGAGCCTCTCGGCGTCGACCATCGTCTACAAGGGCATGGTCATGCCGCAGCACCTCACGGAATTCTATCCGGATCTCGAGGACGAGCGGCTCACCGCGTCGGTTGCGGTGTTTCATCAGCGCTTTTCCACGAACACGCTGCCGCAATGGCGGCTCGCGCACCCGTATCGCTATCTCGCGCACAACGGCGAGATCAACACCGTCTCGGGCAATCGGCACTGGGCGGTGGCGCGCGGACCGCTGTTTCGTTCTCCGCTCCTGCCCGACCTCTCCGACATCCAGCCGCTGGTTTCGATGACAGGCTCGGACTCGCAGACGCTCGACAACATGCTCGAGGTGCTGCTCGCCGGCGGCCTCGACGTGCTGCACGCCATGCGCATCCTGATTCCCCCCGCCTGGCAGACCGTCGACTCCCTCGACCCGGACCTGCGCGCTTTCTACGAGTACTACGCGACGCACATGGAGCCGTGGGACGGCCCGGCGGGCATCGTGCTCACGGACGGGCGCTATGCCGGGTGCACGCTCGATCGCAACGGCCTGCGCCCGGCGCGCTACGTGATCACGAAAAACCGGCACCTGACCATCGCGTCCGAAACCGGCGTGTGGAACTACGCGCCCGAAGACGTCGTGCGCAAGGGCAGGCTCGGGCCCGGCGAAATGCTGGCGCTCGACCTGTCGACCGGCGAGCTGCTCGAGAGCCGGCAGATCGACGAGTTCCTGCGCAGCCGCCACCCCTACAAGACCTGGCTCAAGAAGGGCGTGCGCTATCTCGAGTCGGACCTCATCGATCCGCGGCTCGCGGCCGAGCCGATGGATCGCGACACGCTCGCGCTCTACCAGAAGATGTTCAACATCACCGCCGAGGAGCGCGACGAGAGCATCCGCGCGCTGGCCGAGGACGAGAGCGAGGCGGTGGGCTCGATGGGCGACGACACGCCGATGCCGGTGCTGTCCTCGAAGCTGCGCTCGCTGTACGACTATTTCCGCCAGCAGTTCGCGCAGGTGACCAACCCGCCGATCGATCCGCTGCGCGAATCGATCGTCATGTCGCTGCAGACGCAGATCGGGCCGGAGTGCAACATCTTCGTGCCCGCGCCCGAGCACGCGCGCCAGATCGTGATGAACTCGCCGGTGCTCTCGCAGCGCAAGCTGCGCCAGATCCTGGCGATGAAGGATTTCGGCGTCACGCACGAGTTCATCGACCTGCAGTACGAGCCCGGTGCGCAGAGCAGGGACGGCCTCGAGAGAGCAATCCTGCGCATCTGCGACCAGGCGGAGAGCGCGGTGCGCGCCGGCAAGCTCGTGCTGCTGCTTTCCGATCGCTACCTCGTGAAAGGCAAGCTGCCCGTGCACGCGCTGCTGGCGACTGGCGCAGTCCACCATCGCCTGGTCGCTCGCGGGCTGCGCTGCCGCTGCAATCTGCTCGTGGAGACCGGCACCGCGCGCGATGCGCACCACTTCGCCTGCCTGATCGGCAACGGCGCGACGGCGGTGTATCCGTACATGGCGTACCAGACGCTGTTCGACATGATGCGCAAGGGCCGCGTGAAAATGGACGCGCATCGGCGTCTCGAGCTCGGCCGCAGCTATCGGCGCGGCATCCGCAAAGGCCTGTTCAAGGTCATGTCGAAGATGGGCATCGCCACGATTGCCAGCTATCGCAGCTCGCAACTCTTCGAGATCGTCGGCCTGGGCGATGACGTCGTGCGTCTGTGCTTTCCCGGCACGGTGAGCCGGATCGGCGGCGCCGGCTTCGAGGATCTCGAGCAGGACCAGCGTTACCTCGCGGCGCGTGCCTTCGATCCGCGCCTGCCGATCGAGCAGGGCGGGCTCTACAAGTACGTGCACGACGGCGAGTACCACATGTACAACCCGGACGTCGTCGCGACGCTGCAGGGCGCGGTCATGTCCGGCGACTACGCGCGCTACAAGGAATTCGCGGCGCTGGTCAACGAGCGCCCGGTCTCGGCGCTGCGTGACCTGCTGCACCTGCAAGCGCGCGCGCAGCCCATCGCACTCGCCGAGGTGGAGCCCATCGAGGCGATCCTGCCGCGCTTCGACGGCGCGGGCATGTCGCTCGGCGCGCTTTCGCCCGAGGCGCACGAGGCGCTGGCCATCGCGATGAACCGCCTGGGCGGTCGCTCCAACTCGGGCGAAGGCGGCGAGGATCCGGCGCGCTACGGCACGGAGAAGAACTCGAAGATCAAGCAGGTGGCCTCGGGGCGCTTCGGCGTCACGCCGGAGTACCTGATCAATGCCGAAGTGCTGCAGATCAAGATCGCGCAGGGCGCCAAGCCGGGCGAAGGCGGGCAGCTCCCCGGGCACAAGGTCAACGAGATGATCGCGCGACTGCGTTTCGCGCGACCGGGCGTCGGCCTGATCTCCCCGCCTCCGCATCACGACATCTACTCGATCGAGGACCTGGCGCAGCTCATCTTCGACCTGAAGCAGGTCAATCCCGGCGCACTGGTGTCGGTGAAGCTCGTCGCGGAGCCCGGTGTCGGCACGGTCGCGGCGGGCGTCGCCAAGGCGTACGCCGACCTGATCACCGTCTCGGGTCACGACGGCGGCACCGGCGCGAGTCCGCTCAGCTCGATCAAGCACGCGGGCACACCGTGGGAGCTGGGCCTGGCCGAAACGCATCAGACGCTGCGCATCAACGACCTGCGGCACAAGGTGCGCCTGCAGACCGACGGCGGTCTCAAGACCGGGCTCGATGTCATCAAGGCAGCGATCCTCGGCGCCGAGAGCTTCGGCTTTGGCACCGCACCGATGGTCGCGCTCGGCTGCAAGTACCTGCGCATCTGCCATCTCAACAACTGCACCACCGGCATCGCCACGCAGCACGGCGTGCTGCGCGCGAAGTACTTCATCGGCCTGCCGGAAATGGTGATCCACTATTTCCGCTTCGTCGCCGAAGAATGTCGCGAGATCATGGCGCAGCTCGGCGTACGCAGGCTCGCGGACCTGATCGGGCGCACCGAGTTGCTGAGCATCGCGCCCGGCACGACGCCGAAGCAGCGCAAGCTCGACCTCAATCCGCTGCTGTCGAACGCCGGGCTCGCGGACGACAAGCCGCAGTACTGCGTGGACGCGCGCAACGCGCCGTTCGACAAGGGCGAACTGGCCGAGCGCATGCTTGCGGACGTGCGACCCGCCATCGACGCGAAGCTCGGCGGCACCTTCGCCTACGACGTCGCCAACTTCCACCGCGCCATCGGCGCGCGCATTTCCGGCGAGATCGCGCGGCGCTGGGGCAACTACGGCATGGAGCACGCGCCGCTCATCGTGCGGTTGCGCGGCTCCATCGGCCAGAGCTTCGGCGCCTGGAACGCCGCGGGCCTGCATCTGTATCTCGAAGGCGATGCCAACGACTACGTCGGCAAGGGAATGGCGGCCGGCCGCATCGTGCTGCGCCACCCGCGCACCGCGAGCTTCTCGCACAAGGACACCGTCATCATGGGCAACACCTGCCTGTACGGCGCAACCGGCGGCGAGCTGTTCGCCGCGGGCCAGGCGGGTGAGCGCTTCGCCGTGCGCAACTCGGGCGCCATCGCGGTCGTCGAGGGCACGGGCGATCATTGCTGCGAGTACATGACCGGGGGCGTCGTCTGCGTGCTCGGCCGCACCGGGCTCAATTTCGGCGCCGGCTTCACCGGCGGCTTCGCCTACGTGCTCGATCTCGATCGCGGCTTCGTCGATCGCTACAACCACGAGCTCATCGACATCCATCGCATCACGCCGGAGGGCATGGAGGCGAACCTGCAGCACCTGCGCGTGCTGATCGAGCAACACGTGCGCGAGACCGCCAGCGCGTGGGGCGAGGAAATTCTCAACGACTTTCGCTCCTTCATGGGCAAGTTCTGGGTCGTGAAGCCGAAGGCGGCGGCGATCGACACGCTGATCGAGAGCCTGAGGCGCGCGGCATGAGCAAGCACCTGCAGTTCCTGGAAATCCCGCGACGCGATCCCGCCAAGCTGCCGTTGGAGCGGCGCCTGCTGTCGTACAGCGAAATCTACGCGCAGTTCGACGCCGAGAACGCCGCGCAGCAGGCGGGTCGCTGCATCGCCTGCGGCAATCCGTTCTGCGAATGGAAATGCCCGGTCCACAACTTCATCCCGAACTGGCTCAAGCTCATCCAGGAGGGCAACCTGTTCGAGGCGGCCGAGCTCTCCCACCGCACCAATTCGCTGCCGGAAGTGTGTGGGCGCATCTGTCCGCAGGACCGGCTGTGCGAAGGGGCGTGCACGCTCAACGACGGTCTCGGCGCGGTCACCATCGGTGCGATCGAGAAATACATCACCGACGAGGCCCTCAAGGCGGGCTGGCGGCCGGACATGTCGCACGTGCGCGCCACCGGCAAACGCGTGGCGGTGGTGGGCGCCGGCCCGGCGGGCCTCGCCTGCGCCGACATCCTGGTGCGCAACGGCGTGCAGCCGATCGTGTACGACCGCTACCCGCGCATCGGTGGCCTGCTCACGTTCGGCATCCCGCCGTTCAAACTCGAGAAGGAAGTGGTCGAGAAGCGCCGCGAGATCATGGAGGAGATGGGCGTCGAGTTCGTGCTCGGCAAGGAGATCGGCCGCGACGTGCCGTTCGAACAGCTGGTCGCGGAGCACGACGCGGTGTTTCTGGGAATGGGGACGTACAACTCGGTGCGCGGCGGTTTCCCCGGCGAGGACCTTGCCGGCGTGTACGAGGCGCTGCCCTATCTGGTCTCGAACATCAATCGCGAGCTCGGCCTCGAAAACGATCCGGCCTCGTTCATCGACCTGCGTGGCCAGCGCGTCGTGGTGCTCGGCGGCGGCGACACCGGCATGGACTGCAACCGAACGGCCGTGCGCCAGGGCGCGCAGTCGGTCACGTGCACCTACCGGCGCGAGGAAGACAACATGCCTGGCTCGCGCCGCGACTATCGCAACAGTCGCGAGGAAGGCGTGGAATTCATGTTCAATGCGCAGCCCATCGAGATCGTGGGCACCGAGCGCGTGGAAGGCGTCAAGATCGTGGCGACGCGGCCGGGTGCGCCGGGGCCGCGCGGGCGGCGCATGCCCGAGCCCGTGCCCGGTTCCGAGCAGCTGGTCGCCGCCGACGCAGTGATCGTCGCCTTCGGTTTCAACCCGAGCCCGCCGCCCTGGTTCGACGGGCACGGCATTCGTCTGCACGCCAACGGCCGCGTACGCGTATCGTCGGATCGCGCGCGGCCGTTCCAGACCACGCACGAGAAAGTCTTCGCAGGCGGCGACATGGTGCGCGGCTCGGATCTGGTCGTGACGGCGGTGTTCGAAGGGCGCGAAGCGGCGCGCGGGATTCTCGGCTATCTGGGCCTTGCCGCCGCGCTCACCTGAGCTCCCAGCGACCGGTTCCGGACCCTGGCCGGAGAGAACAGGGCTCCGGCAGCTTCTCGAGCCGTCAGAGGTACGACAGCCACCAGTCGCGCCGCCGCTGCTTGAGTTCCGCGAACCAGCGGCACATCGGGTACAGCGCGAGCATGACGCCGATCCAGGCGAGGTACACGACGGCCAAGCCGAAACCCCAGCTCGGCGGATACTGCAGCGCGAAGCTCGTGATGATGACGGTGCCGAAGCCCATGGCGAGACCGACCAGGCCCGCGGCGAGATGCAGCACGAAGATGTGCATCACGTAGGCGAACAGCGGCACGCGGCCGACGATCTGCAGCGCTTGCGCCCAGCGCCCGCGCACGTTGTCGAACAACGCGAGCAGCAGCATTCCCGGTCCGAGCGTCACCAGGACGTAGAGCAGCGACGGCGGATACTTGTGCACGTCGATGAACGAGAAGAACGTGTGCAGCGCCGACGCCTGCACGCTCCACGGCTGCGGATTGCCGTAGCCATTGAGCAGGCGGAGCACGACGAACGCGGCGATGAAGCCGGACCCGAGCGCCAGCAGCACGCGACGTCTGCGCAGCGGATCCCATTCGAAGATCCCGCCGAGCGCGTAGCCGAGCGCCATGACGCCGAGCCACGGCACGATCGGGTACAGGATGAAGCCGAACGATGCTTCGCCGGGCACGTGCAGCAGGTTCCAGAGCACTGCGAACCGGCCGAACGTGGCTGGCGCCACGCCATCGAGGAGGTTGTGGCCGGCGATGAGCGCCACCGCAATCACTGCAACCCAGCGCACGGGCAGGCGCACGAGCGCTGCGAGCAGCACCATGGAGATGCCGATTGCCCAGATGACCTGCAGGAACAGGCCGATCTCGTAGTCGAGGCTGAAGGTCCAGCCCCAGTTCACGACGGTGAACTCGAGCACCACGAGCCACACGCCGCGCGTGAACAGGAAGCGCGAGAGCTCGCGGCGGCTGCAGCGACGGCCGACCAGCCATGCGCTCACGCCCGCGAGAAAGATGAAGGTCGGCGCGCACAGGTGCGTGATCCAGCGGGTCAGGAACAGCTCGGGGCTGGTCTGCGTGAGATCGAGCGGATCGAAGCGCACGCCCGTGAAGTAATCACGCACGTGATCGAGCGCCATGATCACGATCACCAGGCCACGCAGGATGTCGATGGAAGCGAGCCGCGCCAGCGCGCGCGTCCGAGCAGATGTCACCGCTGCCGATGTCGCCGCTGCTACCGCAGTCGGTGTGCTCGCCGTCGATGTGTCGAGGCCGTCGGCCGCAATGGATTGCGACTGTGCGTAGGAATCAGTCGACATCGACGCTCTCCCGAGGATCCGGCGCGCGCACGCGTCCAGCGAGGGCCAGTGTGCTGCCGCGCGACGCCTGTCCGTACCGCAACTCGTCAGGAGTGGGGCCTGACTTTGGCGGGTGCCAAGTCAGGGTTGGCGGGTCAGAGCGCGTCCTACCCAACCGAACAGGCGCGGGCCCTGCTTGTGGAACAGGACGAATGCCACGCCCGACAGCACCAGCAGGCAGCCGAGAGCAACCCCGATGGTGAGCACTTCGTTGAGCAGCAGCACGCCGAGGCACAAGGCCACCACCGGGTTGACCAGCGCGTACGTCGTCACGTAGTGCGTGGACACTCGAGACACGAGGAAGAAGTACGCCGTCTGCCCGAGCACTGTGCCGAACAGCGCGAGATAAGCGACGCTCGCGAAGGAGCTGAAATCGAGCGCCGCGACGTCGACCTCGCGCCATTCGCCGCTCACGAACGACACCACGATGTGCGCGGCCGCGCCGACCAGCATCTGCCCCGCCGAGAACGCGAGCAGGCGTTCCGGCTTGACGACGTCGCGTTGCAGGAGCGAGGCCGTGCTCCACGCCGTCACGCTGACCAGCAGTGCGCCCAGATAGAGCAGGCCGACGCTGCCGTGGAAGGACTTGGTCTGTGACACGATCAGTGCGACGCCGGCCGTGGCCACGAGGATTCCGGCCACGGTGCGCGCCGCGGGCCGCTTGCGCGAAAACGCGGCCCAGTCGATCAGCGCGACGCAGATCGGCACCGAAGAATTGATCATTGCCGCGATTCCCGACGGCACGCCTTGCTGTGCCCAGGTGAGCATGCCGTTGCCGAAGAAGCTGTAGAGCAGGCCGGCGACGATGACGCGCCCGGCCGGCAGGCCCGCGAAGGGGTGCGGATCCCGCCAACGCAGCCAGGCGTAGAGCACCGCGCCGGCCAGCAGGAAACGCGCGGCGGCCAGAACGAAGGGCGGCAGGGTCTTCAGCCCGACCGCGATGCCGAAGAAGGTCGTGCCCCAGACGAAATAGATGCACAGGAACGCGATCAGGATCCTGAGGCGTTGGGCTTCAGCGGTCATGCCGGCACTCGCGGATCATGCCCGGCATTTTCGGCGTGCTGCCCCGGCCAGTACAGATTCAGTTATGCTGGCAGTCGACCAGTACAGTTCGTGCATTCGTCAACGAGGAGCCCGGCCATGCCCGATTCCGGTGCATTGCGCTACGAGCGCGTGGCCAACCTGGTGCAGGCGCAGATCGCGAGCGGCGCGCTGCGCCCGCGCGACCGTGTCCCGTCGATCCGCGCGATGGCGCGCGGCGCCGGCGTCAGCGTCTCCACCGTGGTGCAGGCCTACGTGCACCTGGAAAAGCTCGGCGTGATCGAATCGCGCCCGCAGTCGGGCTTCTTCGTGCGCGCGCGCGAGCAACTGCCGGCGACGCGCCAGCTGCGACGGGCCGGCGCCGCGCGGCCGCGCAGCGTCGCGCAGGACGTGATCGACGCGGTGCTCGACGCCTTTCTCGACAAGGACGTCGTGCCGCTCGGCTGCGCCGTGCCTGACCCGCAGCTCTACCCCAACCGGCGCATCAACGCGCTCATCCGCCAGGTGCTGCGCGACCGGCCGCAGCACGCGGGCGAGATGATCGTGCCGCCGGGCGACGCCAACCTGCGGCGCGAGATCGCGCGTCGCTTCGCGACGTTCGGCGCGCCCACGCCACTCGACGACGTCGTGATCACCAGCGGCGCGATCGATGCGGTCACGCTCGGTCTGGGCGTCACTTGCCGCCCGGGCGACACAGTGCTGGTGGAGTCGCCGACCTACTACGCGCTGCTGCAGGTCATCGAGCACCTCGGGTTGCGGGTGCTCGAGGTGCCGAATCACGCCGACACGGGCATCGACGTCGACGCCGTGCGGCAGGCGGTGCGCGGGAATCGCCTGGGCGCGGCGCTGCTCGTTCCGAACTTCAACAATCCGGTCGGCAGCTGCACGCCCGACGATGCCAAGCGCGAAATCGTCAAGCTGCTCACCGAGAAGGGCGTGCCCATCATCGAGGACGACGTGACCGGCGATCTCCCGCTCGGCGGCGCCCGGCCGCGACCGATGCGCGCGTTCGATGAATCGGGACTGGTCATCACCTGCGGCTCCGCTGCCAAGACAGTCGCGCTCGGCTTTCGCGTCGGCTGGGCGGTGTCGAGCGGTTTCGCGCAGGAGCTCAAGCGCGCCAAGTTCCTCGCATCCGTGGCAGCGCCGACGCTGCCGCAGCTGGTGCTGGCGCGTTACTTCGCCAGCGGCGGTTACGACCGGCACGTGCGCGGCGTGCGCCGGCAGCTCGCCGCCAACGTCGAGGCGTTCATCGCTTCGGTGGCCGAGACGTTTCCCAAGGGCACGCGCGTGGCGCGTCCGGCGGGCGGCTCGCTGCTCTGGGTCGAACTGCCGACGCAGGTCGACGGCACAGAAGTCTTTCGCGTGGCCCGGGCCAAGGGCGTCGGCGTGATGCCGGGCGTAGTCTTCTCCGCCTCCGGCCGCTTCCGAAACTACATCCGCATCAACTGCGGCGTGACCTGGAGCCCGCGTATCGCGAGCGCAATGGAGAAGCTCGGCCGCATCGTCGCGCGCTCGTAGCGGCCCGCGCATACGGCGGCGGGCGAAACGACCGCGCAAAAAAAAGCCCCGCCAGAGGCGGGGCTGTCGGGCTGTCCGGGATTTTTTGTTTTCTTTCTTACGTCGCTCCCGGGATTCTTGCTCTTATTCTTCAGACGACGGTTTGCGCCGGCGAGACAGTGCCAGCCCCATGCCGATGAGTCCGAGCGCGAGCAGCGCGATGGTGCCCGGCTCCGGAACCGCGCGATAGCCGCGGGCCGTGAGCAGCGAGCTGCCGAAGAGGAAATCACCCTGCACGCTGGTGATCGAGACCGTGTACGAACCCGTCAGGTTGAGCTGCAGCCAGCCGATCAGCGACCAGCCGCCGAACTCGTTGCCGGAGAGGTCGAAGTACTTGACCTCGCCGCCCCAGCCGGACGCGTCGATCAGCGCGATCTCGGCGTAGGAGTCACGGTCGTCATACAGGTTCACGCGCAGCGTGTAGTCGGTGATGATGTCGACGAGCGGACGGAAACCGTCGGAGCCGTCGGTCAGGTGATGCGTGTAGGTGTGCGTCGGCGGTACCCGGATGTCCGGATTCGGATCGTAGTAGTCGCTCCACGTGTAATCGATGTACGACGCACTGGCTGTGCTCGCGAGGCCCGCCAGGGCCAGCGTCGCCGCCAACGTCTTGAGCTTGTTCATTCTTGTTCCCCGTCCGCTTCTCTGGATCGCTTCGGATCGCTTCTTCTGCTTCGCTTCTTCGAGAGTCGCCCGGAGTTCCTTCCCAACCCCGTGCGGATTCATACGAAGCAATTGATGTGCCACGGACTCCTTCCTCCTGTTCGATCAGGCACTTGCCCGCCGCGCTTGCGGCGTAACCCGCGGTGCCGCCCGGGTTCTGTAAGAAACCCCGACGCGGCGCGCGGCAGCGTATCGGTTCGACGGGGGCAGTGACTACAGCTCCGCGGAGGCTCGCAGACGGGAGCGCGCCTGCGCGTGCAAGTCGTTGAAACCGCTTGGCGAGGGCAATTCGCCTGCAAGTGCGCCCTGGGCCAGGGCCTCGGCAGGCCGGCGCGGCCTGTAAAGTCCGCCGACGTGCCGCATCGCGGCAGGGTATCCGCCGCGCTCCGCGGGCACTGGCCCTGCGGCAATTCCCCGAATCCGCCAGCAATTCTCCCGAATCCCGCCGGCAAATCCTCGAGGAATATCAGCTGCCCGGCGGACGAGGCAGACGCACGCCGATGCGTACGGCACCGCGTTCTCTGAGGTTCTCAGCGAAAACCGAGCCCCCGTGGAAGTCGGCCACCAGGCGCACGATGTAGAGCCCGAGCCCGAAGTGCGGTTTGCTGTCCGAGTCGCGCCGGAACTCGAACATCGAGTCGAACAGCCGCGCGCGCACCGTCTCGGGGATCGGCGCGCCGGAATTGACTACCGCGAGCACCAGCGACTCGGACTCCGCGGATAGTTGGATCTCGATCTCCGCGTCGGCTTCGCTGAAGTCGACTGCGTTCTCCACCAGCTTGTCGAGGAGCTGCACGATCAGGTCGGGCGCCCCGTCGATGCTGCACGGCTCGTCGTTGCCGCTTGCCAGGAACCGGCGCTGCGGAAAGGCATCCGCATACGCCGCACGCACCGAGGTGACGAGTCCCGCGAGGTCGAATCGCGTGCGCTCGGTCTGCGAGATGGCTTCCTCCGTGCGCGTCGCTGCGCCCATCGCGGTGAGGATCGCTTGCAGCCGCTGCGTCCCTTCGCGCGCCCGGTCGAGGTACGGGCCGGCGTTCGCGCCGCTGCTGCGCTCGGATTCGAGGTTCTCCAGGGACGAGCGCACGATGGCGAGCGGTGTGCGCATCTCGTGCGACAGCTTGCCGCCGAGCGTGCGCAGATACGCGGTGTACTCGCTCAGACGCTTGAGGAGCACCTCGAAGCTGCGCGCGAGGTCGCCGAGCTCATCGCCGCTGGTCGAGCCCGGCATGCTCACGTCGAGACGGCCATCGGAAGTCAGCGCGGTTTCGGCAGCCCGCTTCAGCCGTCCCAGGCGAATGCCGAGCAGCGTGGCGAAGGCGAGCATCGCGATGACCGCGGCCGCAGTCGCGAACAAAGTGAGGTTGAGAAGGCGGGTCAGCGCGCGGTCGCGCAGTGTCAGCAGGCGGTCGCCTGCCTGCTCCAGCATCAGGATGCCGACCGGCCGACCCGCGATGACGATTGGCGTTGCGACCGACAGCGCGCGGCGGCCTTCCTCGCGCAGTCGAAACCACGCGTCGGCCGCTTGCCCCGCGAGAGCTTTGTCGATGTGCGGGCCCTTCAGGTGGCCGGCAGGCTGCGTGCGCAGTGGCAACTCTTCGCCATCGCCCTCGAGAAAACTGCGATACAGACTCTGCAGCCATCGAGCCGGGGGCTCGTCGGTCTCGCCCTCGGCCTGTCCTTCAGGCACCGACAATTCCTCATAGCTCGGTCGCACGTCGATCGTTCCCGCTTCCGCCAGCACCCACCCGTTCACATCGGCGACTGCGACGCGCGCAGCCGGCGGCAGCAACGGAGTCAGTTCGCGGGCGAGGGGCGCAGAGGGGATCAAGACGCGACCCACAGCCTGTCGCGTCGACGGGTCCAACGTCCCGGCGCGCGCCGGCAGGGCACCGCGAGCGACTTCGGCGGCGATATCGACCACTTCGAAGCCGAATCGCGGGCCGACCAGCTTCACCGGTACGCGCACTTCGAGGCGATAGCCGTCGCGTTCCGGCTGCCAGAACGCCTGCACGCGCGGTTCGAGCCGCTCACCGCGCTCGCCGTAGGCGGACAGGGTAGTGCGCCGCGCGCTGACCAGGCCTGGCGCGCTGGTCGCGAGCAACAGCGTGTCTCGCAGTCCCTGCGGGGAGACGAAGTCGAGCCAGACGTGATCGCTCCGCGCCTCGGGCTCCAGGCGCGCGTCGCTGGTGGTCTCCAGCTGCACCTCGTCGTCGACCACGCGCAGCAGGAGATAGAGGTAGTCGTCGTCAACGCCAGCGGCGTAGTCGACCGTGAGCGGGCTGGTCCCGGCGCGGACCTGCCGATACGCGTCCGCCGGCAGTCCCCATTCGTCGGCGTAGCCGTCGAGGAGAGGACGCGCGCGCAGGCGGTAAGCGTAGATATCGCCAGCGGCGGGATCGAACGGTGCCAGCGACCCCGGTTCGTCGTGCAGCAGCTCCGGACGCGAGGCGATCAGGTTCGCCATCGTGCTCGCCGTGGCCATGAGGGCATCGGCCTGCCCTTCGCGCAGCACCGTTTCCATCTCGCGCGCGTACTGGCAGCCGGCCCAGGGCAGCAGCAGCGTCAGCAGACTCAGCGCCAGCAGCTGGAAACGCAGCGGCATCTATTCGACCCAGCGATACCCCATGGCGTACACGGTCTGGATGGCGTCGAACGCCGCGTCGACTGCCTGGAATTTGCGCCGGATGCGCTTCACGTGCGAGGTGATGGTGTTGTCGTCGAGCACGACATTGGCGGCGTCCATGAGCTGCTGGCGGTTCTTCACGTGGCCCGGGTGCTCGGCCAGCGCGTGCACGATCCAGAACTCCGTGAGCGACAGGGGCACGACCTGCTCCTGCCATTGGGCATGCAGGCGCTCGGCGTCGAGCGCCAGCTCGCCACGATGCACGACCTGCGCGGCCTTGGCCGGCCGCTGCATGGCGTCCACGCGCCGGAAGAGTGCGACCACGCGCGCGACCAGGTGCGCGAGGCTGATGTCCTTGGTCAGGAAGTCGTCGGCACCGAGCCGCAGCCCGGAAATCGCGTCGATCTCGCTGTCGCGGGCCGTCAGGAAGATGATCGGCAGCTCCGGCGAGAGGGCGCGCAACTGCCGGCAGAGCTCGAAGCCGCCCTCGACCTCGTCCTCCAGCGAAATGTCCACGATCGCCAGGTCCGGCAGCCGCGTCGCGAACGCCTGCATGGCCAGCGCCCGGTTGGCGTAGGCGCGCACCGCATAGCCGTTGCGCTCGAACGCGGCCGCGTAGTTGGAGCGAATGGCCGGCTCGTCCTCGACGATCGCGATCAGTTTCTTCATGCGGCCAGTCTACCGGGTCGCCTTCCGTCCCTGAACGGCACGGGCGCCCGAAACGGCCCTCTGCCCGAATTCATCACGATTGCCTGAATTCATCAGAAAGGGTCGGCAACCCGCCCGCACTGCCGCCGATCGATGCCGCAATCGAGGCGCTCAATCATCCCCGTGGCCCGGGCCGGGGGTGAGTCCCTGACCGAAGTGAGAGGGCCGGACGACCTGTCAGGAGATGAATACGAATGGGCAACGGGTGCGAAATAGCACCAGGCGAGAATGCAATCGCCGGTGAGTGGACCGCGCACGGGACGAAGTGGCAAGAGCGGGTCGGCTCGATCTGGCAGGAAAGGTCGGAGTCGGTCCGTAACGGCCTGGCGCTCCTCGCCGCGATGCTGATCGTGCTCGCCGCGCCGTCGGTGGAATCCGACGACGATGGCTGCAAGGCGGCTACACAGAGCGACCGTTGCCTGCAGGCGACAGAAATGGAGTGAACGTGAGGCCTTGATTCGAGTCAGAATACATGCAGATAAGGGTGCGATGATGTTTGAAGACGACGCGCGCTCGGCCGGCGAAACCGGGCAGCTCAACGACAACGCACAGGGCGAGGCGATCCCGATGGGGATGCACACGCGCTACCGTGGCAAGGCCATGAGCTGGCTTGCCCTCGGCGCCCTGCTCGCCACGTGGCATTCGCCCGCTCGCGCCGATCGTCCCAGTGCCGAATCCGCTCGCGCCGGCACCGGCGCCGCTTCCACCGGTCAACCTGCCGAGCTCTGGCTCGCGCGCGCCGCGCAGGCCCGCACTTGGATCGCTCGCGCGCCGCACGGCGTCGTGCAGGCGGTTGCCCAGGTAGCAACTCCGCCGGAATTCTCTTCGCTCGCCTCGGTGCGCACTGCGCGCCGCTGGCTGCGTACGCTCTAACGCCCGTGTAGCGTCAACCGTTCGGGCAGCGGCAGCGTCCGGATCCTCACTCCCGTCGCGTCGAAGATCGCGTTCGCCACCGCCGGAGCCACCGGTGGCGCGCACGGCTCGCCGATTCCCCCGGGTGCGCTGTCCGCTTCGACCACGTGAATGTCGAGCTCAGGCATCTCGTTCATGCGCACGACCGGATAGTCGTGGAAGTTCGTTTGCTGCACACGCCCGCGCTCGAGGGTGATGCGGCCGCGCAGCGCCGACGACAATCCCCACACCAGGCCGCCTTCGATCTGCGCACGCAGCGACAGCGGGTTGACCACCTGGCCGCAATCGACCGCGCATGTGAGCTTCTCCACGCGAAACGTTCCGTCGTGCGCCACCGCCACGCGCGCGACCAGGGCGATCGCAGTGTTCGGGCCGTAGCGATTGAGCGCGATGCCGAACCCGCGCGCTCGTGCGCGACCTTCGCCGCGTCGGCTTCGCGCGCCCCGTTCTCTCGTGCCCGGTTCGTTCCCGCCGGCTTCGCGCACGGCGATGTCGAGCACGTTGCGCAGGCGTGCATCCCCTGCGAGCATCTCGCGCCGCAGGTCGAGCGGGTCGCGCCGGGCCATGGCGGCGATTTCGTCGAGGAAGCTCTCCACCGCGAACACGTTCTGCGACTGGGCCACCGAGCGCCACACGCCGAGCGGTACGGGGACCTCGACGTGCCGCCATTCGACGCGCACGTGGGGAATGCGGTAGGGGAGGCTGACCGCACCGTCGATTTCGTTGCCTTCGATCGGAACCGGCATCGAGGTGAGGAACTGGTGGATGATCGACGGGCCGGCCATGCAGTGCAGCCAGGCGTCGATGCGCCCGCGAGCGTCGAGGACTGCGGACAGGTTCTGCAGGCTGACCGGGCGAAAGAAGTCCTGGGCGATGTCCTGCTCGCGCGTCCAGGTCACCTTGACCGGCGCGCGCACTGCCTGCGAGATCTGCACGGCCTCGACCACGAAATCCGGCGACGCGCGCCGGCCGAAGGCGCCGCCCATCGGCATGACGTGCAGGCGGATCTGCTCGCGTTTCAACCCTGAGATGCGCGCCGCGTGGTCGACCGCGCGCTGCGGAAACTGCGTGGGCGCCCAGATTTCCGCACCGCCGGGCCGTACCTGCGCCGTGCAGTTGATGGGCTCCATCGGCGCGTGGGCGAGGAACGGCACGGAATACTCGGCCGCCAGCGTCGGGTGCTCGCGCACGCCGCGCGCCAGTGCCTCGCCGCTGTCGCGGACCACCAGCACGGGATCGCCGGATTCGCGCAGGCGACGTGCGATGCCGTCCGAGGAAAGCTGCGCCATGGGGCCTTCGTCCCATTGCGCCTGTAGGCGTTGCAAAGCCTGGAATGCTGCCCACGTGGAGTTCGCGACGACCGCAATGCGGGGTGGCAGCCGCGCCGGAACGTCCTCGTCGAGTGTCAGCACGTGGCGCACGCCTGGCAACGCGCGTGCCGCGTCGAGATCGACGCGTTCGAGCCGAATGCCGGGGAGCGTGGCGGCGATCTGCGGGTCAGTGGCGCAAACGCGCCCGCTCAGCACCGGGCAGCGCAGGACTGCGGCGTGCAGCATGCCGGGAACGCGCACGTCGATGCCGTACATCTGTGTCCCTGTCGCCTTGGCGCCGGCGTCGTGCCGCTCGACCGGTCGGCCGATCACACGAAAGTGCCACGGAGGCTTGAGGTCGACGGATCCGGGTTCGGGCACTGATCCGGCCCCTGGGACGGACAACTTCGCCGCCGCAACGGCGAGCGCGCCGTAGGCCAGGGTTCTGCCACTCGCCTCGTGCTTCACCGTGCCGAGGCGCGCCACGCACTCGGCTTCCGCAACGCCCCACGCCTGAGCAGCGGCGCGTACCAGCAGCACGCGCGCGATGGCGCCGGCCCGCCGCAGCGGCTCCCAGGAGTCGATGATGCTGCTACTGCCCGAAGTGTTCTGATCCGTGAACCGGAAGTCCGCGTCGGCCTGTTCGACGATCGCCTGGCGAACGTCGATCTCCAGCTCTTCGGCGATCAGCATGGCCAGCGACGTGAGCACGCCCTGGCCCATCTCGCATTTGTGCACCGTGATGACGATCGGGCCTTCGGGCGGAATACGGATCCAGAGGTTGGGCTGGAAAGCGTTGCCCGGTGCCGTCGGAACCGGCGAGGCCCCGGTCGCGTCGTCCCGCGCGCGACGCAGCGAGAAACCGAGCACCAGCGCGGCACCGCTCGCGGCCGCCGATACCAGCACCGTTCGCCGCGAGATGCGCGTCCCTTCGGCGGCCATCGCCGCTCAGGCCGGAGGCTTCACGCCGACATCGCTCCACAGCCACTCGTACACCGTTTCAAGATACACCTCGATCGCGGGCACGCCGCGATCGGAGAACGCATAGGCCGATTCGAGCGTGGGATGCAGGTCGTTGTCGTGGTCGATGCGTGCCAGCTCGACGAAGCGCGCGGCGCCAGGGCGCACGCGATTGGTCATGTGTGCGATGAGCTCGTGCCCGTGGCGCGATTCGAACTGGTCGTACTCGCCGTACACGGCGAGCACGCGCGCCGAACGCAGCGAGGTCCACGCCTGCAGGAAATTGCGGCGCGCGGCCTGCTGGTGATACGCGTACGGGCGCCCGTAGTGCTCGCCGTCGCCCAGCCCGCGCACGTTGGCGCGCGCCGCAGCCATTGCCGCGTCGTCGCGCACGATATCGTCCGGCGATCTGCCCTTGAGCAGGTACTCCACCTGAAAGAGCACGAGCTGCGCGAGTGCCGTGTCGATCGCGTCGGGCGCCACTTCCGTCGGACGCCGTTCCAGGTAGTAGCGGTCGAAGTTCAGCATGCGCTCGAAGTACGTGACGGCGCCGCCGCCGTTCACCGTTACCCCGGCGATGCGATGTCCACGTTCTTCGAGTCCGCGTGCGACCAGCGGCGCCACGGTCGAGCCCAGGCTCGAGCCCATAACCACGATCCTGCCGCGATCGAGGGTCGTGTCGGTGCGCAGGACCTGGTCGAACGCCTCCACGTAGTGAGCCACCTCGGTGTCGTAGTCGAGCTCGTGGCAGGTGGGCCCCTCGGAATCGCCCGAGCCTGCGCGCTCGACGCGGACCACGGCAGCGCCGGAATGACGCGCGAGTCGGGCCAGGATTTCGTGCGAGTTCGAGCCGGCGCGATACTCGGTGCTCCCGCACGAGACCCACTGCGTGAAGAGGATCGGCGCCAGCGTGCCGCGCGTGCCGCTGCGACGGCTCACGAGCGTCCGCAGCCGGACGTTGCCCGCGACGGTGGCCGAACCGTAGGTCGTGTCGACGCCGTCGACGCGCTCGAGCGGCCGCGCGGCTGGCGTGAATCGCAGCGTGGTTCTCGCGCCGGCGCGCTGCACGCTCAACTCGATCGGGACGCCGCCGTCCAGCCGCACCAGCATCGCCTGGCCCAGGTACGGCTTCGCGAAAACCTGCCCGCCGATCGCAGTGATGACGTCGCCGTTGGCCAGGCCGCCGCGCGCGGCGGGTGAAGCCGCATCCAGAGATTCGACGCGCAGTCCTTGCGGCGTTTCCCCGGTGCGAAATCCGAGCACGGCCTGCCGCGGGAGGCCCTCGACGATCGTCGGGGCGGCTGCAGCCAGCGGGCCCGCGAACGATCCCGTCAGCGCAACTGTCAAGGCAATCAACGCTCTAACGCGGCACATCATCGGGAGTTCTCCTGAAGTCGGCCTGTCCGGGTCGGGGAGCATGAGAAGATCGAGAACCCCCGTACCGATGAATTGCCGACTTTGTGCCGACGAATCGCCGCGACCGGCACATTCGCGGGTAAAAGTGAACCCTGAGAGTCCGGTACGACTGTGAGCACGTTGATCGAAACCAGCGACTTCGACGTGGGCCCCTGGCGGGTGCGGCCCTCGCGCGCGCAGATCGAGGCGCAGGGGCAGCGCGTGCGGCTGGAACCTCGCGTGATGGGCGTGCTCGTCGCGTTGGCGCGGCGTCGCGGCGAGACCGTCGCGCGCGAGCAGCTGATTGCGGAAGTGTGGGAGGGCCGCGTCGTCACGGACGACGCCGTGCAGCGGTGCATCGGCGCCCTTCGCAAGGTTCTGCGTTCGCTCCCCGGCGCGGACATCGAGACCATTCCCCGTCTCGGCTATGCGCTGCGCGTGGTCGAGAACCCGCCGTCTGCCGCGCGAGTGTCCTTGCCTGCTGAAACCGCGCGGGTGACACCTGCTTCGGCTGCGCATTCCGGCACGTCCCGCTCCTGGGTCGTGGCGGCGTTCGCCTTCTTCAGTGCGGTTGGCGCCGTGTCCTGGTGGATGAGCTCCGACATTCCGGCTTCTTCGCAGCGCACTCTGCGCGAGCCGCGCGCCATGCCGCTGACGGCGCTGCGCGGCCGTGAGGTACAGCCGGCGCTGTCGCCATCGGGAGGGCAGGTGGCGTTCGTCTGGTCCGGCGAAGACGGCAGGAACTCGGATATCTACGTGAAGGTGGTGAACGGTGACGGTCAGCTGCGACTCACCGACGATCCGGCGCGCGACCTGCGGCCGGCGTGGTCGCCCGACGGCGGCGAGATTGCTTTCGCGCGCGTGACGCCTGACGCCTGCACGCTGTTGCGCGTGCCCGCGATCGGCGGAGCAACGCGGCGCATCGCGCCGTGCGCGCCCGGACAGGTGCGGGCGCTGGACTGGTCGCCCGACGGCAGGCAGCTCGCAATCGCGACGGCCCGCGACGATCTCGCGCCGGCGAGCCTGCGCCTGGTTGACGTGCGGAGCGGCGAGGCACGGACGCTCAGCGCTCTCGAAACACTGGGCGCGGGGATCGAAGATGCGAGATTCAGCCCGGACGGCGCGCTGCTCGCGTTCACCGCGGGCCGCGCGCTCGGCGTCGAAGACGTGCACGTCTATCGTTTCGAGGACCGCACGGTGCGGCGCCTGACGTTCGACCAGCTCAAGGTGCACAACCTCGACTGGGCAGCGGACGGGCGCGCGATCGTGTTCTCGTCGAATCGCGGCGGACCGTTCCGCCTCTGGCAGGTGTCGCTCGACGATGCCGCTGCGTCGCTGGTCGCGGGAGCGGGCGACGCTGCGGACGATCCGAGTGTCGCTGCCAACGGGCGCATCGCCTACGAAGTGTGGCGCGAAGACGCCGAGATCGTGCGCTTCGATCTCGCGCAGCCGCAGGCCGCGCCGCAGCCGGTGCTCGCGACTACGCGCTTCGAGTGGGACGCAAGCGTGGCGCCGGATGGTGAAAGGATCGCTTACGTCTCGGACGAGTCGGGCGCAGCCGAGGTCTGGGTCGCCGGCCGCGATGGCAGGTCACCGCAGCGCCTGACCGCGTTTGCCGGCCCATACACCCATGCGCCGCGCTGGTCGCCCGACGGCTCGCAGCTCGCATTCGTCTCGCCCGTGAACGGGCGGATGAACCTGTTCGTGCTGGCACTTGCGGACGGGCGCGCGCGGCGCATCGGCGCGGACGACGTCGACTACCTCGCACCCGCCTGGTCGCGAGACGGCACAGCGATCGTGGCCGGTGGTCGGCGCATCAGGGCAGCCAGGCCGCCGACCGGCGACGGCCGCGAGGAGCACTCGCTCTGGCGGATCGCGCCCGCGTCCGGAACCGTTGCGGCGTTCGGTCCCGCGGGCGCGCGTACCGCGCAATTTTCCGCGGACGGCTCGCAGCTCTATTACACGCGCGTCGGCATGCCCGGAGTGTGGCGCCGCGGCGTTTCTGATGCGAACGCCGCTGCCGAGGCCGGCGACGAGCGAGTCGTCGCCGAGCTGACGCCGGTGGATTGGAACAACTGGCTGGTGACCGCGTCCGCGATCTGGTACGTGCGGCGCACGCCGTCCGCCGAGCCGGAGCTGATGCGCCATGACCTCGCCGCCCGCACCACCCGCGCCGTCCGCGCGCTGCCCGGGCTGCTCTACAAGTCAGGCCTGTGGGTGTCGCCGGACGAGCGCGAGGTCATCGCCACGGTGGTGCTCACCGCCGAAGCCGACCTGCACATGGTCGAGTAGGCGGCTATTCGCGCATCGCCCAGTCGACGGCGGCTTCGGCGTGCAGGCGAGTCGTGTCGAAGACCGGCAGAGACGAATCGGTGGCGCCGATCAGCAGCGTGATCTCGGTGCACCCAAGGATCACGGCCTGGGCGCCGTGCGCCGCGAAGCCGTCGATGATCCGCTGATACGCGCTGCGCGATTGCGTGAGCCTGCGGCCGTGGCACAGCTCGTCGTAGATGATCCGGTGCACGGTGTCGCGATCCGCAGCCTCGGGCACGAGCACTTCGAGATCGAACCGCTCCTCCAGCCGGCGCCGATAGAAGTCCTGCTCCATCGTGAAACGCGTGCCGAGCAGGCCGATGCACCGATGGCCCGCGCCGCGCAGCGCGGCGCCCGTGGGGTCCGCGATGTGCAGCAGCGGAATCTCGACGGCTGCTTCGATCCGGGCCGCGAGCTTGTGCATGGTGTTGGTGCACAGGACGATGCAACCGGCGCCGCCCGCCGCGAGCTGGCGCGCGGCTGCCGCCATCTGTGCGCCGAGCTCGTCCCATCCGCCTTCGCGCTGCAGTCGCTCCACCACGCCGAAGTCGAGTGTGAGCATCAGGCTGGACACGTTGCTGTGGCCGCCGCGGCGTTCCTTGCTCGTTTCGTTGATGACGCGGTAGTACAGAGCCGAGGATTCCCAGCTCATGCCGCCGATCAGGCCAATGGTGCGGTTGACGTCGACGTCGCGCATCGTGCGCAGGCCTAGGCCAGCAACGACGCGGCGGCGTCGAGAATCTCCGATTCGCTGAGCAGCACGAGGTTCGCCGCGGCACCGAGCGGCACGTAGCAGTCGGCCCCGACGACGCGTCGCTTCACGACGCCGGCGCCCGCGTGCTCTTCGATCGCGGTGAAAATTTCTTCGCTCAGTCCGCCGGTGCGCCGGCCTTCATCGACCACCAGCACCTTGCCAATGTCGCGCGCGTGGCGCGCAATCAGCTCGCCGTTGAGCGGCTTGAGCCAGCGCAGATCGAGGATGCGGGCACGCTTGCCGAGACGTTCGCGCAGCATGCGGGCGGCGCGCAGGGACATCGGCACGCCGTTGCCGAAGGTGACGATGAGCAGGTCGCGGGCTTCCTCGTCGTAGAGGCGCGCCTCGCCGAGCTCGATGACGCGATCGGGCGGTGGATAGTCGAACAGCCACTGGCTGTCCTTCGCCTCGTAGAGATCCTTGGCCATGTAGAGCGCGATCGGCTCCAGGAACGCGACGATGCGCCCGTCGACGCGCGCCAGCGCTGCGCAGCTGCGCAGCATCATCGCCGCGTCGTCGCCGCGGCTCGGACAGGCGATCACGAGCCCGGGGATGTCGCGCAACGCGGTGAAGGAATTGTCGTTGTGGAAGTGCCCGCCGAAGCCCTTCTGGTAGCCGAGCGAGGCGATGCGGATCACCATGGGGTTGCGGAACTGCGCGTTCGAGAAGAACTGCAGCGAGGCCGCCTCGCCGCGGATCTGGTCGCAGGCGTTGTGGAAGTAGGCGAGGTACTGGATCTCGGGGAACGGCAGCAGCCCCATGTAGCCCGCGCCCTGCGCCAGCCCGAGGATCGTCGTTTCGTCGAGCAGCGTGTTGAAGACGCGGTTGCCGCGAAACGCGGCGGCGAGGCCTGACGTCACGGTGTAGACGCCACCTTTCTGCGCGACGTCCTCGCCGAAGATGGTCATCTGCGGGTACTTGACCATCAGGTCGAACAGCGCGCGATTGATCTGCAGCGACAGGTGCCGCGGCGCCGCGCGCTCGGGAAGCTGCGCTTCGCCGCCGAAGGCACGCACGCGCGCCTCGCGCTCGGGAACTCGCATCGCCTCGGCAAGCACCGCCGCTCGCGACAACGGCGCGAGCGGACGCATGATGTCCTCGCGCGTGACCAGCTTCGGGCGCGCGGCTGCACGCTGGGCCGCGGCCCGCGCTTCGGCGCGCACCTGCTCGTACGTGTCGAGGACCTCGCGCGCGCTCATCACGCCATGCTCGACCGCGAGCCCGGCGCTGCCGATCAGCGGATCGCGGGCTTCTTCGGCTTCGACTTCCTCGACCGGCCGGTACTCGGTTTCGATATCCGTGCCGGCGTGCGCCATCAGGCGCGGCAGGAGAATGTGCAGGAATACGGGCGCGCGACGCTGACGGCAATGCTGGACCGCCTGCGCCGTTCGCTCGAAGGTATCGATGAGGTCGCTGCCGTTCGCCTGCACGTAGTGCAGGCCCGGCCGACCGGAGAAGCTGGTTTCGATCCAGCCATGCGGCGTGCGCACCGAGATGCCGATGCCATTGTCTTCGCACACGAAGAGCACGGGCACGGGAAGATTCTGGTACGCCGTCCATTGCGCGGCGTTGAACGCCCCGACCGCGGCGCTGTGATTGGCGCTCGCGTCGCCGAAGCTGCAGACGACGATGCTGTCGCCCGGCACCGGCGGCGCGATGCGCAGGCGCTTGGCCTGTTCCAGCGCCACCGCGGCGCCAACTGCCTTCGATAGTTGGCTCGCGATCGTCGAGGTTTGCGGCAGCACCCACGCCTCGCGACTTCCCCACACCTTGTGCCGCCCGCCCGAGATCGGGTCATCGCTGCTTGCCGACAGCGACAGCGCGGTGTCGTAGAGCGGATCGCAGCCGGCGACCTGCGCGGTGCGCGCCATCATGAAACCGCCGCTGCGGTAGTGCAGGAACGCCGGGTCGGTGGTGCGCGTGAGGTAGCCGACGACCGCGTTGGCCTCGTGGCCGGAGCTGCCGATCGTGTAGAAGCCCTCGTTGCGGGCGCGCATCTCGCGCGCGACCAGGTCCATGTGCCGCGAGCGCATCTGCGCCAGGAATATTTCGCGGAACTGCGCGCGCGTGATCGATGCGTGCGCCGCGACGCGTGCCGTGGCATGTGCGCCCGCAGCGCCCACGTTGCCGGCAGCGCTCGCTGTGCTCCCGTTCGCCAGCGCTTCGACGGCCGCGATGAAGTTGCGATCGACGATTTCCGCGCGGTTGGTGGAGCGGGTGCCGGACTTGGCTAGCGCGGCCTTCGGTGAAGTCGCCATGAGCGGAACCTGCAATGACGATGCGGGCGAGCGGTCGCGCTAGAACGCGCTCACACCGGTGAGCTCGCGCCCGATGGTGAGCTGGTGCACGGTCTCCGTGCCCTCGTAGGTGATCACGCTCTCGAGGTTGAGCATGTGCCGGATCGGGACGTACTCCGCGCTGATGCCGGCGCCACCGAGCATGTCGCGCGCGTCGCGGGCGATGTCGAGCGCCATGCGCACGTTGTTCCACTTGGCGAGGGAAACCTGCGGTGGCTGCAGTTCTCCCTTGTCCTTGAGCCGCCCGAGTTGCAGCGACAGCAGCTGTGCGGTCGTGATGCGCCTGGCCATGTCCGCGAGCCGGATCTGGATGCCCTGTGTGTTGGCGAGAGGGCGTCCGAACAGAACGCGCGTCTTCGTGTAGTCGATCATCTGCGCGAGACACGCCTGCGCACTGCCGATCACGCCCCAGGAAATGCCGTAGCGCGCTTGCGTCAGGCAGGAGAGCGGGCCTTTGAGGCCGACGACGCCCGGCAGCAGGTTTTCCTCGGGAACGACGACGTTGTCGAAGAAGAGGCCGGAGGTCACCGACGCGCGCAAACTGAATTTGTTCTCGATCTCGGGCGCTGAAAAGCCCTTCATGCCTTTCTCGACGATGAAGCCGCGGATGCCGGCCTCGGTCATCGCCCAGACCACCGCGATGTCGGCGATGGTGCCGTTCGTGATCCACATCTTGGCCCCGTTCAGCACCCAGTCCTTGCCCTTCTGCTTCGCGTGCGTCTTCATGTTCGCCGGATCGGAGCCGCCGTGCGGCTCGGTCAGGCCGAAGCAGCCGATGATCTCGCCGCGCGCCATGCCGGGCAGGTACTTCTGTTTCTGCGCCTCGCTGCCGAAAGCGTAGATCGGATACATGCACAGGCTGGTCTGCACGGACACGAAGCTGCGAATCCCCGAGTCGCCGCGCTCGAGCTCCTGGCACACCAGGCCGTAGCTCACCGCGTTGAGTCCGGCGCAGCCGTAGCCCTTGAGATACACGCCCAGCAGTCCCAGCTCCGCGAGCTCGGGGACGATTTCACGCGGGAAGCGATGCTGCTCGAAGCACTCGCCGATGATCGGAATCACTTTCTCGTCGACCATGCGCCCGACGCTGTCCTGGACCATGCGCTCGTCTTCGGTGAGCAGCCCGCGCACGTTGTAGAGATCGAGCGGGTCGAGAGCTGCCTGGCTCGAGGCCTTTTTCGCGGACGAGAGGTCGGGTGCGGGCGTGGCCACTGCTTTCTCCGGGGACCCGTGTCGAACGGGGCGCGAATCATAGCGCAGAAGGTCACCCGGTACGGTAACTGTGGAGTCTACGAAACGGCTAGTTCAGGCGAAATTGTTGACATAGAAGGCGTCAAAAGGGCTGGAAACCACCCACGAAGGGCAAGTCGCGTGCCTGCCCTCTGTCACTGGCAAGCCTTCGCTCCGCCGCGTAGCGTCGCCTGCTTCCTATGCACCAGCAGATCGGTTTTGCCCGCGCTCCAGACGGAGTGCGGATCGCCTATGCGACCTCCGGCCAGGGGCCCGTGGTCGTCAAGGCCGCGAACTGGCTGACGCACATCGAACACGATGCGGCCGCGCCGGCGTGGAGCCACTGGCTGCGATTCTTTTCGTCGCGCTCGCGCCTGGTTCGTTATGACGAGCGTGGTTGCGGGCTGTCCGACTGGTCGGCGCGCGACCTGTCGTTCGACCGTTGGGTCGAGGATCTCGAAACGGTTGTCGATACGCTCGGCCTCGAGCGCTTCACGCTGTTCGGCATGTCGCAGGGTGGAGCCGTGGCCGTGGAGTACGCGGTGCGGCACCCGGAGCGCGTGGAAAAGCTGATCCTGCACGGCGCCTTCGCCAACGGCATGCGCACCCGCGGACCGGAATCCGAACGCAAGTGCGAAGCGCTCGCACAGATCATCGAGATGGGCTGGGGCGCGCGCAATCCGGCGTTCCGCCAGCTCTTCACCAGCTTGTTCATGCCCGGGGCCACGGACGAGCAGGATCACGAGTTCAACGAGCTGCAGCGTACCTCGTGCCGCCCGGCGAATGCGGCGCGGCTGTTTCGCGAGTTCGGCGCCATCGACGTGCGCCGGCGGCTGCGCGACGTGCGCGCGCCGACGCTGGTCCTGCACGGTCGCGGCGATACGCTGGTGCCGATCGAGTGCAGCCGCGAGATCGCCGCGGAGATTCCCGGCGCACGCTTCGAATCGCTGGAGAGCAGCAACCACATCCTGCTCGAGGACGAGGCGGCCTGGCCTCGCTTCCAGGAAATCATCTCGCAGTTCATCGGTCTGAGCGAGCCGGCTGCGACGGCCACGGCGAGTCTCGACGAGCTGACGGTGCGCGAGCGCGAAGTGCTCGATCTCGTGGCGCAGGGACTCGCCAATCGCGAAATCGCGGCACGCCTCTCGCTCAGCGAGAAAACGGTGCGCAATCACCTCATCCGCATCTTCGACAAGATGGGCGTGAACAGCCGCGCGCAGGCAATCGTGCGTGCGCGCCCGGTGCTGCAGGCCTCGCTCCCGCACTGACCTGACCTTCGTCGCATCCCGCCGCAGCACTTTGGAGAGGGGACAGGCGTCCCTCGTCCACGGTGTTGCGACGGGACTTTCGCTTCACGCGCGGCGCCGCGCGTTTCCCCGAGAATTTCCCCGAGAGCTCGAGTCCGAGCCCGGGGAGATCCATCGTGCGTCGTCTGAACCTGCTCCTGTCGTCGTTGCTGGCTCTGCTGGCGATGACGCACGCCGCGCCGGCATCGGCGGCAGCCCCGGCACCGGTGTCGGTCGCAGTCGCGGCCGAAGGCGAGGGGCTCGAAACCATCACTGTCGCAACGTCTTCGGGTCCGAGGCAGGCGCTCCTGTACGACGCGGTGCCCGCGCCGACCGCCCTGGTCGTGTTGCTGCACGGCATGGGTAGCGATGCCCGGGAGATGCGCGCTGCGACCGGCTACGGATTCGAGAGACTGGCGGCGCAGGCGGGCTGGCTCGTTGCGTACGCGCAGGGTGTGGGCAATAGCTGGAACGACTGCCGCCGCACACCGCAGTACCCCGCGCGGCGCGCCGGCGTCGACGACGTCGCGTTCCTGGTCGAGCTGGTGCGCACGTTGCGGGCGCGGTACGACATCCGAGCCGCCGATTCAATGATCGCAGGAGGCGGATCTGCAATCTCAGGGGGCGGATCGGTGATCCCGGCCCACCGCGTTCTGGTGGGTGGATTTTCGAATGGCGGGCACATGGCGCTGCGCGTTGGGCTCGAGCGTCCGGACGCCATCGGCGGCATCCTCGTGATCGGCGCGCAGCTTCCCACCGCCGCCGAATCTCTCTGCGCCGAGGGCCTGCGCTCACTCAACGCACTCTTCATCGCCGGCACCCAGGATGCGGTCGCGCCCTACGACGGCGGGGTTGGCAGAACGCCGGACGGACGTGCCCTGGGCATGCTCGACTCGGTCGCCGGGAGCGCTTACCGCCTGGCGCGCGGCCAGCCCGACCTCTTGCTGGCCCGCTCCGTCGGGAATCGCGATGGAAATCCGCAGACGCACGTTCAGCTCCGTCGCTGGCGCCATGTCGACGGAGTGGTGGAGCTCTACACGATTTTTGGCGGCGGGCACACTATTCCGCAGCAGATCACGACATTTCCCAGCATTTTAGGGGCCACTTCGGGTGATATCGACACCGCAGCGGTCACTCTGGAGTTCATGCGGCAGTGGTCGCCCCGTCAAACTGCAGGGTGGCAGCGCAAGGTCGACGCTCTGCGAACCGGCGGGCTGGACAGGCGCCGGATGGTCGCCAAGGTCAAGCTGAAGGGGCAGCGCGAAAACCCTCCTGGCTGAGAAAAGCGCCTGCGGCTGACAAAGCGCGCCTACGGCTGACAAAGCGCGCCTGCGGCTGACAAAGCGCGTGACAGCGCGCCCTTTGTTATCCATACTCGCAACAGTATGGACCTCGGCGCGCTCACCGCGTTCGTCAGAGTCGTGCAAAGCGGCAGCTTCACCAAGGCTGCCGCGTCCATGGATACGCACAAGGCCCAGTTGAGCCGGACGCTGGCGAGCCTGGAACGAGAGCTCGGTGTGCGGCTGCTCGAACGCACCACCCGCCGCCTGCACCTCACCGAAATCGGCGAAGAAATCTTTCAGCGCGCGCTCGGCGTCCTGGCCGGCGTTGAGGACATCGCCGCGACCGCCGCCACGCAGCGCGCTGCGCCGCGCGGCGTGCTTCGTATCACCACTGATCCGGAATTCGGCCTCGTGGCGCTCGGCCGCTGGACGCACTCCTATGCGGAGCGATTCCCCGACGTGCGCGTCGACGTCGATCTCAGCGCGCGCACCGTCGACCTTGCGCACGACGGATTCGATCTCTGCTTCCGTCTCGGTCAGCCACAGGAACGCGATGTAGCACCGGCGAAGCTGGGCGAGCTGTCGTACGGCCTGTACGCGAGCCCCGCCTACCTGGAACGCAACGGTTCGCCCGAAGACGCGGACCAGGTGCAGAAGCACGCCCTGCTGATGTTCAGCGGCCCGGGTCAGCGCAATCTGTGGAGACTCATCACGCTGTCGCGCGAGCTGCGGGTCGAGCGCCCCGCGCGAGTTCAGGCGAACAACAGCCTGATGGTGAGAGATGCCGCGGTGCGCGGTCTCGGCCTGGCGTTACTGCCCAACGCGGTGGCGAAGGAAGACGTTTCGCGCGGCACGCTCAAGCGCGTGCTGTCGGCGTGGTCGGGCCCGAAAGTGCCGGTGTTCGCGGTATTTCCCAACGACCGCCCGCCGACGGCGAAGGTGCGGGCGTTCATCGATCTCGCCGCGGAGATGGCGCTGACCTGAACGCCGGCGCCGGGCTCACATGAAGCTGTGCGTGAGCGTAACACCCGCCCACACCGGGTCGCGCCGGCCGACGCCTTCGCTGATCTCCGTCGTCTGATAGCGCACGGAGTAGCTCATGGTCGTGCCGTTGCCGAGCTCACCCGTGACGCCCACCCACGCCTCGCCGATGACGTGCTCGAGCTCGCTCGAATCGAAGGTGTGGGCGCTGTCGCGAAACTGGCCTTGCAGGAAGGCGTTGTACGCGCGCAGCCGCAGCTTGGCGCCGGCCCAGAAATAGAACTCGCTGCCGCCGTTGCGCCGCGCCACCGCCGAGGGCTGCGCGATGTAATCGATGCGCTCGGGGTTGAACGTCCACCACGGCGAATCGATCTGGCCGAAGCGGGTCGACACGGCGTAGCTGGCCTCGGTGAGATAGCCGACGCTCATCTCGGCCGTGGTTTTGGTTTCGAGCAGGCCGCTGCCGAAAGCAATGCGCTGCGCGCGCAGCTTCGAGTCGCTCACCACGTAACGGAAAGTAGGCTCGCCGCCCGCGGAAATCTGGTTGTCGTAGCCGCGCGGGCTGTCGCTGCCGACGACGTCGTGGATCGCGTCGTGGATGTCGGAGGTGATCGAGAGGCCGAGCACGCCCACGGTGAGGCCGGTGTGGCGCACGCGACCGTTGCCCGCGTCGATGTACTGACGCGCGCTGGTCATGTAGAGGAGGCTAGCGTACGGCCGATCTTCCGGCAGCACCTCTTCGCTGTTGATGTCCTGCGGGGTGAAGCCGAGCATGCCGATCTGCGCGCTGTACTGGACGACGGTTCCGCCGCCGGCGGCGCGTGCCTGCCCGGGTGCGAAATTGTCGAGCCGGCGCAGCAGCGGATCGAGCGACCACCAATGGTTCGGCGTTTCGGGGCCGCTCAGGCCGACTGCGAAGCCGCCGGTGTAGTCGCGGTCCTGTTGCGTGCCGGCGAACAGATCGTTGTCGATCGCGATCGTCCAGCCGCCGTAGGGCTGCATCGCTTCTTCGATGGCGCGCTCGATAGCTGGATCGGTAGCGCCGGGATGCTGCGGGCCGACCCAGGCGTCGCCTGCGGGTTGGAATGCGCCAGGATGCTGAGGTTCGGATCGCAAGTCGTCCGCGGACGCGTGCGCGCCTGCCAGCGTCGCGAAAGCGACGAGGGTGAGGTTGACGAGTGACGAAGCAAGCGGCGCGGACACGACAGACTCCTCGGATTCCTGAAACGTGGAAAGCCTTCACTGAGACGAAACCTTAGCGATGCGCCGCCTCGGGAAAAATCGGCTGCGGCGAAACTCACTGATTCCGTAAATGCACGAATCGTCACGGCCTGGAATCCTCGGGGAATACCGACGAATTCGTCAGTGCCGCGGGATTGGATTCAACACTGACTATGGTCAGGAGTCGTCCCGGCCCGGTCGGGAAACGGTCACGAGTCGGTCACGGCGCTCATTGCCGCGGGTTATGGCGCCATATCCGCCCGGATATTCCCGTCATTGGTATGACGAACCAGCCCGCGGTAATTCGACGAATGACGGGCGTGGCGAGTTGCCGCTGCGGCCGTCATTTCGGTTCCGCATTTGTTACCGGATTGTCAGGCGGATGCTGCGGTGCTGGTTGCCGCGGGGCGCCGCATCGGCAACACTCGTTCAACGAACGAAGCGCAGCCGAAACTGAAACTGAGCGCGCGGCATGAAAATTCCCGAGATCATCATCGTTGAAACGCTGCATCAGCCGGGCAGCCTGGCGCGCGTGCTGCAGGTGATCGGCGAAGCCGGGCTCACCATCGAGCACCTCCACTCGCTGCGCCGCGAGCAGGGACGCACGCTGTGGGAGATCACACTGGAGCTCGACGAAGAGCACGATCGCTCGCTGTACACGCGCATCGACGAGCTGTCCACCGCGCGTTTCGTCGGCAAATCGGATCGGGTGTTCAATCGCCACAAGGGCGGCAAGATCCGCCTGTCGTCGAGCCTGCCGATCAACACGCAGCAGGTACTGCGCGACATCTACACACCCGGCGTCGCACGTGTCTGCCTGGCGATCCGCAAGGATCCGGCCCAGGCCTGGGACTACACCAACCTCGGCAACACGGTCGCGATCGTCACGAACGGCACCGCAGTGCTGGGCCTCGGCGACATCGGCGCGCTCGCAGGTCTGCCGGTGATGGAAGGCAAGGCGGCGCTGTTTGCCGAGCTGGTCGGCATCACCGGCGTGCCGATCCTGATCGAGGAAAAATCTCCACTGCGCGTGGTCGAAGCCGTCGCGGCCATCGCCTCGTCCTTTGGCGCGATCCAACTCGAGGATTTCGCGGCGCCGGAATGCTTCGAGATCGAGCAGCGTCTGCGCGAGCGACTCGATCGTCCGGTCCTGCACGACGACCAGCATGGCACTGCAGTCGTCGCGCTCGCCGCCCTGATAAATGCCACGCGGCGAGTGGGTCGCTCGCTGGAGAAGAGCCGCATTGGCCAGATCGGCCTCGGCGCCGCGGGCCTCGGCATCGTGCGGCTGTTGCGCTCACAGGGCGCGGTGGACGTGCTCGGCGCTGACCTCAGTCCCGCCGCTCTCGAGCGCCTGCGCGAGATGGGAGGGCGCCCGTCGACCCTGGCGGAAATCATGAAGACCGCCGATGTCGTGATCGCGACCACCGGTGCGCGCGGCCTCATCAAGCCCGAGATGGTGCGAGCCGGCCAGATCATTCTCGCGCTCTCGAATCCGGATCCCGAGATCGAGCCGCTCCTGGCCCTCGAACGCGGTGCCGCGTTCGCCGCCGATGGCAAAGGCATCAACAATGTCCTGGGCTTTCCTGGCCTGTTTCGCGGTGCGCTCGATGCGCGCGCGCGTCAATTTACCGACGGGATGCTGATTGCGGCGGCGCGCACCATCGCCGAGCTCGCGGGCGACGACGACCTGGTGCCCGATGCGCTCGACAAGAGCGTGCATGCGAAAGTCGCAGAAGCGGTGCGGGCCGCTGGCAGCGCAAGCGGCTAGCGACGCAAGCGGCTAGCGGCGCCTCACAGCCGCAGGCCCGCACGCCGATAGACGTGCGCGAGCAGCCATAGCGGTCCGATGAGCAGGAACTGCACGTCCTTGAAGAAAGAGGGGCGCTTGCCTTCGTAGACATGCCCGATGAACTGGCCGATCCACGCCACGACGAAAATCGCGACGCACGTGATCCACAATGGTGGCGGCAGCGTGTCGAGCCAGCGCACGATCACCGAGACGGCGATCACGACCAGCACCATGCCGAAGCCGAGCGACCGCGACAGGGCAAGGTAGTAAGCGAGTGCCAGGCCGAGCGCGATGGTTCCCCAGTTGAGCCACGGCGCGCCGGCTGCGAAGGCAGCGGGAACGGGCAGCGCCCACAGCAGGCCAACCACGCTGATCACGATGGCGGGCACGCAGATCCAGTGCAGGAGCTTGTTGGTGGAATGACGATGGCTTTCCGCGTACTCGTCGAGCCATTCCTGGACTGGGCGCATGGCTGTCACCTGTTTTCTGGCCAGCTCTCTGGCCTGTTCCTGGGCCGGTATTTTCGTTGGCGCGCCGCGGGCGATGCGGGCAAGCTACGCCCGGCCAGCCACCGGTTGCAAGCTTGCGTATGAACGACGAGCCGACCCTCGGCCAGCGAGTCATGCATTACGTCTCCCGGGCACGCTTCCTGTCGGACGCGCGCCGCCTGGAGATCTATCCGCCGTTCTTCCTCATGCGCATCAAGGTGCTCGAAGTGAGCAGCGACTGGCGGCGCATCCGCGTGCGCCTGCCCCTCAACACTTTCTCGCGCAATCCCGGCGGTGTGATGTTCGGCGGCTACCAGGCCGCGCTCGCGGACCCGATCGCCGCGATCGCGTGCGCGCGCGTCTTTCCCGGTTACTCGGTGTGGACGCGCGCGATGTCCATCGATTTCCAGCGCGGCGGCAGCACCGACCTGGAACTGCGTTTCGAATTCACAGTGGATCAGGAAGCCCACATCCGTCGCGAATTGGCGACGCACGGCCGGGCGACGCCCACGTTCGAGTACGGCTATTATCTGACCGACGGCAGCCGTTGCAGCGTCGTGCGCAATACCGTGGCGATCAGGCCCAAGGGATATCGCAAAGCCACCACGCCGCCGGCCCCGGAACGGGGCTTGTAAGGTTTTCCAACCGTTTCAGAGTCCGTTCAGCTTGCTGAACTCACACTGCCGCCCAGGGTCACGGAACGCATGGGACGCGCTCCGCGTCCATGAAATCATCAGTCGGAGGAAACTCATGAATCGCATGTCGTTAGGGAAGATGTGGACACTCGCCTGCGTCGCAGCCGCCGTGTTGCTCGCGGGGTGTACTACCAACCCGTATACCGGCGAACGGCAGGCCGGCAAAGCCGCCAAGGGAGCGGGTATCGGTGCCATTGCCGGCGCTGTCGCCGGCATGCTGACCGGGGACGATTCCAAGGAACGCAAGAAGCGCGCGCTGATCGGCGCCGGCATCGGTGCGATCGCCGGCGGCGGCGTCGGCTACTACATGGACGTGCAGGAGAAGAAACTGCGCGACCAGTTGCAGGGCACCGGCGTGAGCGTCACGCGCATGGGCGACAACATCACGCTCAACATGCCGGGCAACATCACCTTCAAGACCGACAGCTCCGATCTGAACGGCGACTTCTTCGCCGTGCTGAACTCAGTGAGCCTGGTCCTCAAGGAATACGAGAAAACCATCGTCGAGGTCGCGGGCCACACCGACAACACGGGTGAGGACGCGTACAACCAGGCGCTGTCGGAGCGGCGTGCGCGCACCGTCGCCCAGTTCCTCGCGAGCAAGGGGGTGATGGATCAGCGCATCATCACCGTCGGTGCTGGCGAAACGCGCCCGGTAGCGAACAACGGTACGGCCGAAGGCCGCCAGGCGAATCGCCGGGTGGAACTGACGCTCGCGCCGATCACCGCAGGCTGATTCGCACCGCTGTTCGGAGCGCTGGCCGGAACGACAACGCCCAGGTCTGAACAGCAACGCCGGGTCGCCGGCGTCGCAGACGAAAAAGCCCGGCTCGCGCCGGGCTTTTTCTTTGCAGCGCAGGTCGCGCTCCGGGCTCGGGCCTCACAGCGGCGCGGCCCCGGTCTTTCCTCTTTCCTCAGCCTTGCAGCGCAGTCTCCGGCGCAACCATGGCTCGCAACTTGCGAATCGCGTTGCCCTCGATCTGCCGGATGCGCTCGGCGGATACGCCATGACGCGCGGCCAGCTCATGCAGCGTGGCCTTGCTGTCCGTCATCCAGCGGCTCGACAGGATGTCGCGGCTGCGCTCATCCAGCGTGGCGAACGCTGCGGAGATGTTGTCCGCCGTCGTGTCGTCCCACTCTTCGCGCTCGACCGTCACCGCAGGATCGGCATCGGGCGCGGGCAGGTACATCGCCGGCGTATACGCCTCCTCGTCGTCGCTCTCGATCACCGGATCGAACGAGAGGTCGCGCGATGAGAGTCGCTTCTCCATCTCGGTCACTTCCTGCGGTGTCACGCCGAGGTCGTGTGCCACCGCGAGCCGCTCGGACTCGCTCAGCCACCCGAGGTTCTTCTTGAGCCTGCGCAGGTTGAAGAACAGCTTGCGCTGCGCCTTGGTGGTGGCGACCTTCACCAGTCTCCAGTTGCGCAGCACGTACTCGTGGATCTCGGCGCGGATCCAGTGAACCGCGAACGAGACCAGGCGCACGCCGACGGTCGGATCGAAACGCTTGACCGCTTTCATGAGCCCGACGTTGCCTTCCTGGACCAGGTCGCCGATCGGCAGGCCGTAGCCCAGGTAGCCCCGTGCGATGTGCACGACGAAACGCAGGTGGGACATGACGAGCTCACGCGCCGCGTCGAGGTCGCCCTCGTCGCGCAGGCGCGTCGCGAGCTCATGCTCGCGCTCGCGGCTCAGCACCGGCACGCGCGATACACGCTCGACATAGGCATCGAAACTCCCAAGGGGACCCGCAAGGAAATTCTCGTGAGTCTTCAGGGTCAGTGCCGTGGTCATCTGCTTCGTAGACCTCCCAATGTTGGCGGGTTGGCGGTGGGCTCATGCCCGGAGTTCGCCTTCCCGCGACCGATATTAGCAGTCCGCGAGTTAGAGTGCTAAGGGCTGCCAGAGTTCGGCAATGAGTCAAAAGTGACATACAAATCAATGAACTAAGTGTTCAGAATTGCCCCAGCCGAGGACCTGGGCCATCCTGCCTCCATCCATGGCTTAGCCGGAGATACGCATGCCGCGACTACATCTGCCTGCCCTCCTCGCTGCCGTGCTGATCGCCGCCTGTGGGCAGCCAGATTCGTCTACAGGACAGCAGGATTCGGCGCAGACGCCCGCGCCGGATGCGACATCCGCTGGTCAGGCGCCCGATGCACCGCCGCCCGATGCGCCGTTACCCGACGCGCCGCCGCTCGAGGACACGCGCTGGCATCTGGTCGAGGTCGAGGGGAAGCCGATTGCCGCGGCCGCCGAGCGTGCACAGCCGTACATCGTGCTCTTCAGCGATCAGAAGCAGGCGCAGGGATTCGGCGGCTGCAACCGCATGATGGGCGCGTACCAGCACGATGGTGATGCGTTGAAGTTCGGCCCGTTGGCCGGCACCAAGATGGCGTGCGACTACCCGGAGAATCCGGAGGACGCATTCATGCAGGCGCTGGCCGCTACTGCGCGTGCGCGCGTAATCGACAACCAGCTGGAATTGTCGGATCGGAACGGCGAGGTGCTTGCCCGGCTCGAGGCCCGCAAGGCCAGGTGACGTCAGGCGGTGGGTTCGATCGAACGCAAGTGGCGCGCGGCGGCGATCCACGAGCCGGCCCAGCCGAGCAGCGCTCCGCCACCGAGCAGAACGCCGGCCGAACGCGCATCCATTCCCATGAGCCGAAAGTCGCTGCCGTAGAGCCCGACCAGCCGATGGACCGGATCGGCCAGCAGCCAGACTCCGGCGCTGACCAGCAGGCAGGCGAGGGCGCCGCCCGCGAGCCCGTACCAGAAACCGCCGTACAGGAACGGCCGGCGAACGAACGCATCGCTGCCGCCGACCAGCTTGGTCACTTCGATCTCGGCACGCCGGTTCTGGATGTCGAGGCGGATGGTGTTGCCCACGATTACGACGACGCCCGCCGCCAGCAGCGCGGCGGCCAGCGTCACGATGCGGCGCAGGAGCTGCAGCATCGAGTGAAAGCGCGTGACCCACTCGGTGTCGATCTGCACGAGCTCGACCTCCGGCCAGTTCTGCAGGTAGCGCTCGAGAGCCGAGATCTCGGACGGCGTCGTCACCGCGGCATCGGGACGCACCACCAGCGCATGCGGCAGGGGATTTGCCGTGAGTGCCTCGAGCGCCTCGCCGAATCCGGAGAATTCGCGAAACTCCTTCAGCGCCTGGTCGGCCGGAATCACCGCAACGCTGGCGACGCCGGACCGCTGGCGCAGGTTGCGCGCGAGCTGCTCGACCTTGGCGAGCTGCACGTCGGGTTTGAAATAGACCGAAATGTCGAGCGCCTCGCTCCAGGAAGCGGTCGCCGCGCGCGTGTTGCGCACGAGGAGCTCGAGGCTCGCGGGCAGCGCCAGTGCGATCCCGATCACCGTGATCGTCATCAGCGTTCCCAGCGGCTGTCGCGACAAGCGGCCGAGAGAAGCGACAAAAACCTGCGCGTGACGTGCGACGTAGACCCGCAGCGCCGCGATGGGACCGCGGCGCGCTGGCGTGGCGCGCGCCTGCGAAGCTGCCGATGAAGGACTCATGCGCTGGCGCTTCTACAGGGGCGGGGTCGCCGGCGCAGCCGACGCCCTGCCGGGGGGAGGGCCCGTTTCGCCAATCACGTGGCCGTGGTCGAGAGCGATGCGCCGAACATCGAAGCGCTCGATCACGTGGATGTCGTGCGTGGCGATCACGACCGTGACGCCGACGTCATTGAAGCGCTTGAACAGCCGCATCACGTCGAGGGCCAGGTCGGGATCGAGGTTGCCAGTGGGTTCGTCCGCGATCAGCACCGGCGGCTTGCTCACCACCGCGCGCGCGATGCCGACACGCTGCTGCTCGCCGGTCGAAAGCTCGAGCGGCGCGTTGCCCTCCTTCCCGAGCAACCCCACCTGATCGAGCGCGGCGCGCACGCGCTTGTCGATCTCGCGGCGCGGCGTGCCGGCGATGACCAGCGGCAGTGCCACGTTGTCGAACACCGGGCGATCGTGCAGCAGCTTGTGGTCCTGGAACACGACGCCGATCTGCCGGCGATACGCGGGGATGCGTCGGCGTCTCACGGTCGCGGTGTTCTGCGAATTCACGATCACCTGTCCGCGCGTCGGCCGGTCGATGAGCGCGATGAGCCTGAGCACGGTGCTCTTGCCAGCCCCGGAGTGGCCGGTGATGAACACCATCTCCCCGCCGTCGATGCGCAGCGATGCGTCGCTGAGCGCTTCGCGGCCGTTCGGATATCGCTTGTGGACGCGCTCGAAGACGATCATCGCGGAGCGGGCGGTGCGGCGCGTGTCACGGTGCAGGCTGCTTCAGCAGCGCATCGACGAACGCCTCGGCGTCGAACACGCCGAAGTCCTCGGACTGCTCGCCGACACCGATGAAGCGGATGGGGATCCCGAAGCGCTGCGCGATGGCGAACACGGTGCCCCCCTTTGCGGTGCCATCCAGCTTGGTGACGACGATTCCGGTCACGCCCAGCGCCTCGTGAAACTGCGCGGCCTGCGCCAGCGCATTCTGTCCCAGTCCGGCGTCGAGCACGAGCAGCACCTCGTGCGGGGCGCCGGCATCCAGTCTCTGCACGACGCGTTTCACCTTCTTCAGCTCGTCCATCAGGTGCGTCTGCGTGTGCAGGCGTCCCGCGGTGTCCACGATGAGCACTCCGGCGCCGCGCGATTGCGCGGATTGCAGCGCGTCGAACACTACGGCCGCCGGGTCCGCGCCGCTCCGCTGGGCGACCACGGCCGAGCCCGAGCGCTGGCCCCACACCTCCAGCTGCTCGATGGCGGCGGCGCGAAACGTATCGCCAGCTGCGAGCATCGTCTGGTGGCCCTCGGCACGCAGGCGGCTCGCGAGCTTGCCGATGGTGGTGGTCTTGCCGGAACCGTTCACACCGACCACGAGGATCACGAATGGTTTGCGCGCCGCGTCCACGACCAGCGGTTGCGCGCACGGTGCGAGGATCGCCAGCAGAGACGCGCGCAACGCGCGCATCAGGGCGTCGGCGTCTTTCAGCTCCTTGCGCGCCACCTCGTCGCGCAGGTCGTCGAGAATGCGCCCGGTGGCTTCGATGCCGACGTCCGCGCTCAGCAGCCGCGTCTCGAGATCCTCGAGGATCTGTGCATCGATCGCTCGCCCGGGCAGGAGGTTGGCGAGGTCGTAGCTGAGCCACGAATCACCGCGATTGAGCTTGGCACGCAGGCGCGCGATGAAGCCGCGTGTCTCCGGTGGCGGGTCGGGAGGGGATTCGGACAACGCTGTACTCGAGCGGCTCGTGAATCGAGCGCGGATTGTACTAGCTTGCCCCGTCCGTCCGTGGACTGCGGCGGGCGCACCGGGGACGGCGCGGGCAGCGATGGTCGCTGACCATCGCCGCCGCGCGAATCGAAACGGTTACGGCGCGGGCTGTATCACCGCGGGATTGGCGACGGTGACCGCCGGCGCTCCGGCGCCAGCGCTCTGGACCAGGCTGCGCGCCTCGATGCGCATTTCGAGATTGACCGCCGCACAGGTCGCGGCATCGGCGTTGACCGGCGGTGTGCCGCAGCTCGGGTCGATGATCGAGCCGTGTTGACCGTTGATGAAGTTGACGAGCGCACCGACAAATTGTCCGCTGGTGTTCGTGACGATGGGCGTGGTCTCGTCGACCCGCACCATCAACGCCCCCGCGCTGTTGATCAGGCGCTGGGTCGAGCTGTTGGGCACGACCTGATCCGGCGGCCACGGCGCCCCGCCGACGACCTGCGCGAAGTGCACGGGCCTGGTGGCGACCAGCAGGGCGAAATAGTTGATGGGATCGCCGGCATCGGCTGCGTGCTGTGCGTCGCGCAGGAACTGGTTGAACAGCGCGGTGCCGGGCACGAGCAAGCCACCGGACTGGGCGGCCAGGCCCGCGCGGATCGCGGGGCCGAACGCGGGCGAATCGTTGATCGTGTTCGCGACGCCGCCACCGCCCATGAACAGCGAAGCCGTGCGCACGATGGGGCTGAAGCGCCCGAACGTCGCGCCGACGATCGCACCCAGCGAGTGACCGATGAGGTGGATGCGCCCGCCGTCGAGGTCGGGGCCCGCCACATCCGGCAGATCCAGCGTGGGCAGGGCGCGGGTCAGCGACATGAGATCGGCGGCGGCCTGGCGCAGGTTGTCGCGCGTGGTCAGCAGGCTTCCCAGGTTGACGAAGTTCTGACCAGAGCCGTCGACGTTGCCGTCAGGGCCCGGCGCGAGCGTGGTGTTGTTGCTGAGGTCGACGTCGAAGATGCGTTCGCGGCCGGCCTGCCGATAGGGCAGGAGATGGGGCTGCGCGGGGCTGGTTGGCGTGAGTCCGTGCAACGGAATGTCGATCGCGACGATGGCGAGGCCGCCCTGCGCGAAGAAATCCGCGAGCCCGAGCATGTCGAAACGGTTGCGCGTCAGCCCATGCTGGAAGATGACGACGGGCCAGCCCGAGGCCGGCTTCGCCTGACCGGAGAGGGCATTCGGTACGCTGATGACCACCGGGATCTGCAAGTCCGCGGTCTTGGCCGGAACCGGATTGAACCGTGTGAGATTGCGGCTTGCCGGATCGATGCCGGGGGCCGGAGACGCGCCGGCAGCCGTCCAGAAGCGGGTCAGCGGAGCCGTCGGTACGGCGGGGCTCGGGGCAGTCAGGTAGTAGGGGACCGTGATCGTGCCGACGTAGACATCGGCAATGCCCGGCAAAGTCGGGATGATGTCGCGCGTGACCAGATTCCCGGTCGGGCCGGTTCCCATCGGCGACGCGACGGCCGTCACCGGCGGCGGCGACAGCGCGACGGTCTGCGCGATCGCACCCAGCGTGTCCGCGGTCGATTGCGTGCTGAAGCTGAACGACAGCACCACATCAGCCGGCGGGATGCCGACGACCGCGCCGAGGCGCAGATGAGCGAACGTGAGCTGGCAGACGAGACGCAGGGTGGCGTTCGTGATCGGCGCGCAGCTCGGCGTGCTCGCGCCCGCGAGGATCTCGGCGATCGCCTGATCGCGCACCACGGCATATTCGGTGTCCGCGACCGCGTTCACGGACGGCGGGAGTCCCGGACCGGTGAAGGACATGATTCCCCGCGTCAGCAGCACGAGGTAGCCGATGTTCGTCGCGCCGCTCGAGGCCTGCAGCGGCCGGTTCGGCGTGATTTCGACGATGAGCGCGCCGGCTTGCCCGTCTGCCGTCGCAATGCTGACGTTGATGTCCGCGCCGCTCGCGGCCGTTCCCTGCGTCAACACCTGCGGTGCGAGGAAGCCTGGATCGGTCGGCGCCAGCGGCGCCTTGGTGGTGTTGCTCAGCGCAATCCTCACCACGCGGATGTTGGCTGCGGTGAGGGTCGCCGGGTTGATCGCCCCGCTGAAGCGCGCGCGGATCACTCCCATCGTCGAGTAGCCGTCAGTGTTGTTGAGCGCCGCGGCGGTCGAATTGAAGGAAGTGATCGGAATGTTCAGCGTGCCGTCGGTCGTGCCGCTGAAGAACAGGTCGATCGGGTAGGGCAGGACACCGACGCTCGGCTGGAACAGGGCGCGAAAGGCCGTCGGCGGGGGTTGCGTGCCCGGCGGAACCGGCACGCCGCTCGACGGATTGGTGTCGTTGAGCGTGGGCTCGTCAGAACCGGAGCCGCAGCCGATCAGCAGCAATCCGGCCAGTCCCAGGATTGCGGCGCGCACTGTCCTCATGATTCGCTCCCGATCGCTTTTCTTGAAGGCCGAGGTGAGGCGCATGCGCGAGCTTTTCTCACGCGGCGCTTGTTGTAGTGGAGCCAAGCCTACGCTGCCCGCCTTTTGGATGGCAAGTGATGCACCTGGACGCCTAAGCTCTCGATATGGCAAAGAAATCGAGCCGTCCGGCGCGCCCGGCGGGCCGGCGCGGCGCAACCGCGCCGCGCACGCGCAACGAGCTGCGGATCATCGGCGGCAGCTGGCGGGGACGGCGCATCCGCTTCGCTCCGGTTCCGGAGCTGCGGCCCTCGCCCGACCGGGTGCGCGAAACCCTCTTCAACTGGTTGCGCGAAGCCATTCCCGGCAGTCGCTGCCTGGACCTCTTTGCCGGTTCCGGCGCCCTGGGACTGGAAGCCTTGTCGCGCGGGGCGGCCGAGGCGATCTTCGTGGAACGCGACCCGCAGGCGGTGCGGGTGCTCGAATCCAACCTCGGGCTGCTCCAGGCGTCCGGCGCGCAGGTTCACCGCGACGACGCTCTGCGCTACCTGCGCGGCCCGGCCAGCCCCTGTGACGTCGTGTTCCTCGACCCGCCCTTTGTCAGCGACTTCCTCCCGGAAGTGTGTGGTTTGCTGGAATCCCGGGGCTGGCTGGCCCCTGCCGCACTCATCTACATGGAGCGACCGGCGCGCGAGCCGGTGGCAGACCTGCCGGCGGCGTGGAGCCTGCTGCGGTCCAAGCGCGCGGGCGAGGTCGGGTATCATCTGGCGCGGCGCGACGCGGGCGCCGGACGGGATCCACCATGAATCGCAGCGCGGTCTACCCGGGCACGTTCGATCCGATCACCAACGGGCATCACGACCTGGTGCGGCGCGCGGCGAGCGTGTTCGACCGCGTCATCGTCGCGATCGCCGCCAATCCCAACAAGGCGCCGATGTTCACGCTGCAGCAGCGCATCGATCTCGCCAGGCGCGTGCTGGCGGACGTGCCCAAGGTCGAGGTCACCGGGTACACCGGCCTCACGGTCGAGTTTGCGCGCAAGCACGACATCCGCGTCGTGGTGCGCGGCCTGCGTGCAGTCTCTGACTTCGAATTCGAGTTCCAGCTGGCGACGATGTCGCGTCACCTGTGGCGCGAGCTCGAGACCGTGTTCCTGACGCCGCAGGAACAGTTCACGTTCATCTCCTCGACCCTGGTGCGCGAAATCGCCGCGTTGGGCGGCGACGTGTCGGAGTTCGTCCATCCGGTGGTGGGAGCGGAGCTGAAGAAACTGCGCAAACCCGCATGACGCCGGCGACGGCGCTCTGCACCACGTGCGATGACGAGGCCCCGATGATGCCGTTCACCTCACCGGCCATGCGCCGGTTGTTGCCCGCGCTGTTTCTCCTCCTGTGTTGCGTTCTCGCGGCGGGCGTGCGCGCCGACGAGCGCAAGCCGCCGCAGGCGGCGATCGCTAGCGCCTATCCGCTCGCGACCGAGGCAGGGTTCGAGATCCTGGACGCCGGTGGCAATGCATTCGATGCCGCCGTGGCGGTGAGTGCGGCGCTCAACGTCGTCGAGCCACGCGGATCTGGAATGGGTGGCGGCGGCTTCTACCTCCTGCATTTCGGCAGCGACGGCCGGACCGTTTTCGTCGATGCGCGCGAAGTTGCGCCGGCGGCTGCGACGCGCGACATGTTCCTGGGGCCGGATGGACAGCCGGTGCCGGGCCGCTCAACCGATACCGCGCTCGCCGCGGGTATTCCGGGCGAGCCGGCAGCCTGGGCTCATCTCGCGACCCAGTACGGACGCCTGCCTCTCGCGCAAAGCATGCAGCCGGCAATCCGGTTGGCGCGCGAGGGTTATCCGGTCTACGCCCGGCTGGTCAACGACATCACCCGCAAGCAGAAGGCGCTGGAGCGCACTCCTGACGGCAAGCGGATCTTCTTCGTGAACGGCGCCGTGCCTCGCGAAGGCCACATTCTCAAGCAGCGCGACCTGGCGCGCTCGCTCGAGGCGCTCGCCAGGAAAGGTCCCGATGAGTACTACCGGGGAGATCTCGGGCGTCGCCTCGTCGCGGGCGTGCGGCAGCTCGGCGGCATCTGGTCGATGGAGGATCTCGCGGCTTACCGGCTCATCGAGCGTGAGCCGCTGGTCGGTTCGTATCGCGGCGTGCGCATCGTCACTTCTCCGCCGCCGTCCTCCGGCGGCATCACTGTCCTCAACGTCCTCAACATTCTCAGCGGCTACCAGCTCGATAAGGTCGATCCGGCGGCGCGCAAGCACCTCCTCATCGAGGGTCTGCGCCGTGCGCATCGCGATCGCGCGGAGTACCTCGGCGATCCTGCCTTCGTCCGTCTGCCCACCGAGCGTCTGCTGAGCGCCGACTACGCCGCGGGGCAGCGTGCCTCGATCCGCATCGACAAGGCGACGCCGAGCGCGATGCTGCCGGGCTACACCGGCGATACCCGCTCGGGAACGAGCACGACGCATTTCTCCGTGCTCGATCGCGAGGGCAACCGCGTCGCCGCCAGCATCACGCTCAACGCCTGGTTCGGGACCGGGCTCATCGCGCCGGGAACCGGCATCCTGCTCAACAACGAGATGGACGATTTCGCGATCAAGCCGGGCGCGCCCAACATCTATCAGCTGGTGGGTGCGGAGGCCAATGCGGTCGAGCCGCGCAAGCGCCCGCTCTCGAGCATGGCGCCGACCTTCCTGGAATCCGACCGCGGCATCGCCATTCTCGGTTCGCCGGGCGGCAGCTACATCCCGAGCATGGTGCTGCTCGGCACGCTCAACTGGGTGGACGGCGCGGACGCGGAGAAGATCGTCGCCGCGCGTCGCTTCCACCACCAGTACCTGCCCGACTCGGTCGCCATGGAGACCGGCGTGTTCACTGAAGAGGAGCAGGGGTCCCTGGCGGCGCGCGGTCACGCCTTCCGGCCCTGGCCCGCGACCATCGGCAACATGCAGGTCGTGACCTGGGATTACGCCGGCAAGGTTTTGGCTGCGTCCGACCCGCGCGCGGTGGGGAAGGGCATCATTCGCTGACCGGAACGTCGTCGGCCCACGCCGGCCGCGGCCCACTGATGCTGGTCCTGCGGATGCGAGCCTTGCCGGCGCGCGGCCTTTCGGCTATCTTTCGCCGCTCTTTTTCAAGGCGCGCCAGCGCTAACCCATTGACCGTCTGAGCTTTTCCGTAAAGCGTGGGCGGCTCGCGAAGGAAGTTTCCGCCATGTCCCGAGTCTGCCAGGTCACCGGCAAACGCCCCAAGGTGGGCAACACCGTGTCGCACGCGAACAATCGCAAGCGCCGCCGCTTCCTGCCCAACCTGCACACGCAGCGCTTCTGGCTCGAGACCGAGCAGCGCTTCGTCACGCTGCGCGTCTCGACGCGCGGGCTGCGCACCATCGAGAAGCGTGGCGTCGACGTCGTGGTCGCGGAGCTGCGCGCCCGAGGCGAGAAACTCTAGAGCGGAAGATTCGAGGACCTGAGTATGCGCGAGAAGATCAAGCTCGTTTCGTCGGCCGGCACCGGCCACTTCTACACGACGATGAAGAACAAGCGGCTGCACCCGGACAAGCTCGAAACCATGAAGTTCGACCCGGTGGCGCGCAAGCACGTCAAGTACAAGGAATCGAAGATCAAGTAACGCGGCGTTTGCCGCCCCGACGCACCGCTTTCAGGGCGCCGGTTCGATTCCGACTTCCTCTTATCGTCAGGCCGGCTGCAGCGCGTAGCCGCGCAGGCTCTGCGCAAACTCCTGCAATCCCTTGATGCCGCTCTGCTCGGCCTGGTGGCACCAGTCCTTGAATTGCGCGAGCAGGCGCTCGTTGCTGGCATTCGCTCCGCTCCAGAGTTGCGCCAGGCGTTCGCGGAACTCGTGCACCGTCTTGAGCGCGTGGTTGCGATCGAGCATCTCGCGCAGGCGCGCGGTTGCCCTCGCGTCGAGCAGGCGCGGGTGGCGTACCAGCAGGCGGCGGGCGCCCGCGAGCAGGTGCGAGCCGGGACGCGCACGTTCGGCGCGCAGCACCGGCAGCGTGACCTTGCGGCTGTATTCGCGCAGCACGTGCATGCGGTTCACGATCACGGCGCGCAGGTTCTCCAGGTCGACGTGCAGGCGCGGCTCCACCTTGAGGGGCTCGGGCGCGAGACGCGCCACCTTGGCGAGCCCGAACACGCGCAGCACCTGGATGTAGGCCCAGCCGATGTCGAATTCCCACTGCCGGACCGAGAACTTGGCCGACGACGGGAAGGCGTGATGGTTGTTGTGCAGCTCTTCGCCGCCCAGCATGAACGCCCACGGCACGATGTTGCGCGCGGCGTCCTCGCACTCGAAGTTCCGATAGCCGCTGTGATGACCGACGCCGTTGATGACGCCGGCGGCGAATAGCGGCATCGACACGAGCTGCACCGCCGTGATGATGATGCCAGGCACGCCGAACAGCAGCAGGTTCACGACGACGAGCATCGTGATGCCGGCGTTCTTGTGACGCGTGTAGACGTTGCGCTCCATCCAGTCGTCGGGCGTGCCGCGACCGTACTTCTCGAGCGTCTCCGGATTGTCGATCTCTTCCGCGTACAGCTCGGCGCCTTCGAGCAGCACCTTGCGCAGACCGAACACGACCGGGCTGTGCGGATCGCCCTGGGCATCGGAGAAGGCGTGGTGCTTGCGATGAACGGCCACCCACTCCTTGGTGATCATCGAGGAGCTGTACCAGACCCAGAAGCGGAAGAAGTGGCGCAGCACCGGATGCAATTCCAGACTGCGGTGGGCGGCGTCGCGGTGCAGGTAGAGCGTGACCGCCATGATGGTGATCTGCACCATGATGGCCGTGACGATGACGTAGCCCCAGAAGCTCAGGTCGAGCAGGCCGTAGAGAAAACCGAGGTCCATCAGGGGCTCCGGGGGTCCGGCCGCGACCGGTAATTATGTGAAGGGGCGGTGACTATAGCGGATCGAGGGGGGGCGTCCAAATGACGTGCCGCACGTAAACTAAGCTGCGGAAATGCCTGAACTTCCCGAAGTCGAGACGACCCTCCGTGGCGTGACCCCGTATTTGCGGGGTCGGCGCATCCGGCGGGTCGAGGTACGTGAGCCCCGCCTCCGCTGGCGGGTGCCTTCGTCCCTGCCGCGCGAAACGGCCGGGCAGGCCATCACGCACACGCGCCGGCGCGGGAAGTACCTGCTCATTGACCTCGAACGCGGCAGTCTGATCGTGCACCTCGGCATGTCCGGCAGCCTGCGCGTGTTGCACGCCGCCACACCTGTCCTGGCCCACGATCATCTCGACATCGTTCTGGACTCCGGCTTCGCGCTGCGTTTCAACGATCCGCGTCGTTTCGGTTGCGTGCTCTTCGTGCCGGACGATCCGCTCGAGCACCCGCTGTTGCGGCGTCTCGCGCCCGAGCCGCTCGACGACGCGTTCGACGGTGCCTACCTCGAACGCGTGACGCGCGGTCGCAAGGTCGCGATCAAGCAACTGCTGATGAATGGCCAGATCGTCGTCGGTGTCGGGAACATCTACGCGAGCGAGGCGCTGTTTCGCGCGCGGATTCATCCGCTGCGCGCCGCCGGCCGGCTGAAGCGTCGCGAGCTCGATGCGCTCGCGCGGGCGATCAAACGCGTGCTCGCGCTGGCGATTCGCGTCGGCGGGACCACGCTGCGCGACTACGTCGGCGCCGACGGCTCGCCCGGCTACTTTCGCCAGAAGCTCTATGTCTACGAGCGCAGCGGCAGGCCGTGCCGGCGCTGCGGCACGCCGATCCGGCAGATCACGCAGGGCGCGCGCTCGACGTATTTCTGTCCGAAGTGTCAGCCTCGCTCCGGTGCTCAGTCGCGCGGCCGGGGCAGGTGATCGGTGAGCGGAGCAGGGGTTTCCTCTGACTGCGGCGGCAGAAGACTCGTGTCACCGCGCGCCGCGAGGTAAGCGGCATATACCTCGTTCAACACGCGATCGGTGTCTGAAATCGCACGACGGTCGCCTTGCGAAATATCGGGCGGCCGCGTCATCTCGGGAAGATCTTGCGGGCGCGTTCGGCCGAGCGAGCGGGCGAGAAGGTACACGTTGTACTGCAACGCCTGGAACTGCGTATCCATGCTCTTGCTGACCTGAAACCTCTCCACGATCCCATCGGGGCGCGTCATTGTGACTATCTCGGGAATCTGTCTGGCCTCCTCCTCGTTGCGAGGTACGACCGGCGCCCACAGCACCGTCGAGCTGACGCAGTCCTGGTTCGCTGGCGGGTCGTTGCACGCGAGCACGCGATAGAGGTGTCCCGCTGCGACCGGTTGCGGACGAATGCTTCGGAAAGCAACGTCAGTGTAGGAGGCGTCGAGGTTGCCCCAACGGCCGGTTTCGGGATCGAGACGCTGCACCCAGTAGTACGCGCGCGGCGTCCGCGCGAAATCCCACGTTACCCGGCACTGCTCGCCCGCAACGTACCGGTCACACGCCGCGGTGCCGACCGTTTCCGCGACTGCTTGCGCGAACAGCGTGGACGCTAGCAGGCAGGGGATCGCGAACGAAGTTGCGCGAAACATATCGGGACGGCAGACGAAGGTTTCTACAGGTAACAGCGACAAATGCGTCGCACTATATCTCAATTGCGACCAGATCCTGCTGCCGGGCCGATGCAGGTTCGCATCGCGACGAGCTACTGCCTTCCCGAGTGACCGAACCCGCCGGCGCCGCGGCGGCTTTCTGCGAATTCCTCGACCACGTCGAGCTGCACCTGCACCACCGGCACGACCACCATCTGCGCGATGCGCTCGCCGGGCTGCACGGTGAACGGCTCGCGCCCTCGGTTCCAGCACGACACCATCACCTGTCCCTGGTAATCCGAGTCGATCAGGCCGACGAGATTGCCGAGCACGATGCCGTGCTTGTGGCCGAGACCGGAGCGCGGCAGCAGCACCGCCGCGAGGCCGGGATCGTCGAGATGAATGGCGATGCCGGTCGGGATCAGTTCCGTGCGTCCGGGTTCGAGTACCAGCGGCGCGTCGAGACAGGCGCGCAGATCGACGCCGGCCGATCCGGCGGTGGCGTGCTGCGGCAACGGGAATTCGCGTCCGACGCGCGGATCGAGGATGCGAACCTTGAGTCGGCGCGCCGCCGTCGCGCCGTCAGACATGCGCAGCCTTGCGGGGCACGCGCGGGGCGCGCGCGCCGGCGTGAGCACGATAGCGCTGCGCGATCAGCTGGATGAGCCCGCGCGAGATCTCGCTCTTCGCGGCGCGCTCGAGCGTGTGCGAGCCATCCGCCCACAGCACCAGCAGCGCGTTGTCGTCGCAATCGAACGCCAGGCCCTCGCCGACGAGGTTGGCGGCGATCATGTCGAGGTTCTTGCGCTCGAGCTTCTCGCGTGCGTGGCGCTCGACGTGTTCGGTCTCGGCAGCGAAGCCGACGACGAAAGGCCGGTGCGGACGCGCAGCGACCGTGGCAAGGATGTCCGGGGCGCGCACCAGGTCCAGCCGCAGCGAATCGCCGGTTTTCTTGAGCTTTTGCGCCATCACCTGCGGTGGCTTGTAGTCAGCGACCGCCGCAGCAGAGATGAAGATGTCGGCGGCCTCGACGTGCTGGTTCACGGCCTCGAGCATCTGCTCAGCGGTCTCGACATCGAAGCGGCGCACGCCGCTGGGCGTGTCGAGGTTCACCGGGCCGCTCACGAGCGTGACTTCGGCGCCGGCGCGCCGCGCGGCCTGCGCGACCGCGAATCCCATTTTTCCCGAGCTGCGATTGCTGATGAAACGCACCGGGTCGATGCGCTCGCGCGTCGGACCGGCCGTGATCAGAACTCTGACGCCCGCGAGCTCGTCGGTGCGCACCAGCAGTTCCATCGCGGCCTGCGCGATCTGCAGCGGCTCCAGCATCCGGCCCGGGCCGACTTCGCCGCAGGCCTGGTCGCCTTCGGCCGGCCCGAAGATCTGCACGCCGCGCGAGCGCAGCGTGGCGACGTTCGCCTGGGTCGCGGCGTTGGCCCACATCAGGCGATTCATCGCGGGCGCGACGGCGATCGGCGCATCTGTCGCCAGGCAAAGCGTGGTGAGCAGGTCGTCAGCCTGGCCGTGCGCCAGACGCGCGAGGAAATCAGCGCTCGCCGGCGCGACGAGGATGAGTTCCGCCCAGCGCGCCAGCTCGATGTGCCCCATCGCGGCTTCGGCCGCGGCGTCCCACAGGTCGGTACGCGTCGGTCGGCCGGACACGGCCTGGAAAGTCATCGGCGTGACGAACTGCTGGGCGGCGGAAGTCATTGCCACCTGCACGTCGGCACCCTGTTCAGCGAGGCGGCGCACTAGATCGGGACTCTTGTACGCGGCGATGCCGCCGGTCACGCCGAGGAGGATTCGCTTGCGGGCCTGGTCTTTCATCGCTCACTCATTATGGCGACGGGCGCGAGGGATGCAATCGACGCGGCGACCGCCGATCCTGTTGCGGGCCATCTCTCCGGTTATGACGTCATAGTCGATGCTTTGGGCAGAAATGCGCGCTGCGGCAGGCACTTGAGCGAGCCGATACTGCGTCATGCCGATACGAGACTGGCCCGTCATGGAGCGGCCGCGCGAGAAGCTGCTGGAGTTCGGCGCTGCGGCGCTTTCCGAAGCTGAGCTGCTCGCCATCGTCATCCGCACCGGGCGGCGCGGCGCCAGCGCGGTGGACGTGGCGCGCTCGGTCCTGCAGGAGTTCCGGTCGCTGCGTGCGCTGCTGAGCGCGGACGCTGAGCGATTCTGCCGTCAGGCCGGCCTCGGCAAGGTGCGCTACGCGGAGTTGCAGGCCGCACTCGAGCTCGCGCGCCGTCACTACCAGGAAGCTTTGCGCACCGGCCCGGGGCTCAACAGCCCGAGCGCCACGCGCGAGTTTCTCGTCGCGCGGCTGCGCGACAAGCCGTATGAGGTGTTCTGCTGCCTGCACCTCGACAACCGTCACCGGCTGATCGCGTTCGACGAGCTGTTTCGCGGCACCATCGACGGGGCGAGCGTGCACCCGCGCGAGGTGGTCAAGCAGGCGCTGGCGCGCAACGCCGCGGCCGTGATCCTGGCGCACAACCATCCGTCTGGGGTCGCGGAGCCGAGCCAGGCCGACGAGCTGATCACGCAGCGGCTGAAGGAGTCGCTGGCGCTCGTGGACATCCGGCTGCTCGATCACCTGGTCGTCGGTGACGTCAGCGTCGTCAGCTTCGCGGAGAAGGGGATGCTGTGAGAGGTGGCGCGGTTCGAGGGACGCCGCGCGCCGCGGCCGCGCCGTTATTCGGAATAGCGCTTGGCCCGGAGCTCGCGATAGCGCATCAGGTCCGCGTCGAACTGCTCGCGCAGGGTCAGCTGTTCCTTGCGCTTGCGGTCGAGGTTGCGCTCCTGCGTGCGGATCTCGTTGATGGTGCGCACCAGGTCCGCGGCGAGCTGGTCCGGCATGGGACCGGCGCCCCCGTTTGTGCTGTACGGCTTGAAGAACTGTGCCTCGGTGTGCAGCTTCTCGAGCTTGTCGTTCAGCGTGCCGAGATAAAGCGTCGTGACCTTCACCTGGCCTTCGATCAGGTCCAGGCGCGTGTCGCGAAGCTGCTCGAGCTGCTGTTCGGATACATACGTGGTGAGCAGGATCTGGTCGCGCTGGCGCGCACCCGCGACGGCACGCCGCACACTCTCTTCGGAGGCAAGCTGTTCAGCGGACTTCTGCGCCTCGAGCCGGCGGACTTCGACGCCATGCTCGTTGAGCACCCGCCGCTCCTGCTTCGAATACTGCGCCGGCACCGAATCCCCGTAGTGCACGACTCCCTTCTCGTCGACCCACTTGTAGAGTTCCTTCTTGCCCGAGGAATCCGCCGCGTTCACGACAGTTGCAACGGCGCACAGCGCCGCTAGCACGACTGCCGGATACGGTAGGTTACGGATGGGCATTGGGCCGCCAGGGATCGAAGTGGCGGCTATTCTGCATAAGATCGGCGGCCGGCTCAAACGCCAAATTGCATTCTGTAGCGTTGCATCGCTGCGATTGTGTCCTGCGTCGCATTGCCGCGGTGCGTTTCGTGCTTCAGAGACTCCAGCAGATCGGCGAATGTGACGATGCTCACACACCGCACCTTGAACTGTGTCTCGACTTCCTGGACCGCGGAGCGCTCTCCCTGGCCGCGTTCCTGGCGGTCCAGGGCCAGCACGACGCCCGCGAGCCGTGCGCCGGCGCCCGCGATCAGGTCCACCGATTCGCGGATGGCAGTCCCGGCGGTGATCACGTCGTCGATGACCAGGACACGACCCGACAACGGCGCCCCGACGAGGGTTCCACCTTCGCCGTGGTCCTTCGTCTCCTTGCGGTTGAACGCGAACGGGACGTCCCTGCCGTGTCCCTCGGCCAGCGCGCCCACGGTGCTCGTCACCAGGGGAATCCCCTTGTAGGCCGGACCGAAGAGCATGTCGTACTCGAGCCCCGAGTCGACGATGGCCTGTGCATAGCTGCGCCCGAGCGTCGCGATCGCCCGGCCGGTGCTGAACAGGCCGGCATTGAAGAAATACGGGCTCATGCGCCCGGACTTGAGCTTGAACTCGCCGAAGCGCAGCACGCCGAGCTCGAGCGCGAGATCGATGAAGGCTTTCTGGTGCGGTCGCATGCCGGCAATTTTATACTGGCCGCCATGCGCATCGTGACCCTGAACTGCAACGGCGTGCGGTCGGCGGCCAACAAGGGCCTCTATGACTGGCTGCCGCGCCAGCGTGCGGACGTGGTCTGCCTGCAGGAAACGAAGTGCCAGGAGCACCAGCTCACGGGGCGCGAGTTCCGGCCGCGCGGCTATCACGCCGTCTACTTCGACGCGCGCCGGCCCGGCTATTCGGGCACCGCGATCTATGCGAAGCGCGAGCCCGACCGCGTCATTCGCGGCTTCGGCGCCGAGGAGTTCGATTCCGAGGCGCGCTACCTGGAGCTGCGTTTTGGTAGCCTGAGTGTGGTCTCGGTGTACCTGCCGTCCGGCTCCGCCGGTCCCGAGCGCCAGGCCTCGAAGTTCCGCTTCCTGAAGACCTTCATGCCGCATCTCGATCGCCTGCGCCGCTCGCGGCGCGACTACGTGCTGTGCGGCGACTGGAACATCGCGCACCAGAAGATCGACCTGCGCAACTGGCGCTCCAACCAGAAGAACTCAGGCTTCCTGCCCGAGGAGCGCGCGTGGATGGATGAGCTGTTCGGGCGCGCGAAGTACGTCGACGCCTTTCGCTGCGTCGATCAGCGGCCCGACCAGTACACGTTCTGGTCGAACCGCGGCCAGGCGTGGGCGAAGAACGTCGGCTGGCGCATCGACTACCAGGTCGTCAGCGGCTCGCTCTGTGATGCCGCGAAGCATGCCACGATCTACAAGGCGCACCGCTTCTCGGATCACGCGCCCCTCATCATCGACTACGATCTGTAGCGCCGCGTGAGCGAGCCCACGGCAAGCAATCCCGCGAGCGGCACGGTGCCCGCGCGAGCGGCGCAGGACGCGGGCGCGCCCAAGCCGCGTTTTCGCGACGTGCTCGCGAACCCGAAGATGCTGGCCATCATGGTGCTCGGCGCGGCTTCGGGGTTTCCCAACCAGATCACCGAGAGCGCGCTGCAGGCCTGGCTGAAAGATGCAGGCACCAGCAACACCACCATCGGCGTCCTGACCTACGTCGCGATCCCCTACCTGCTCAAGTTTCTCTGGGCACCGCTCCTCGATCGCTACCCGCTGCGCCTGCTGGGCCGACGGCGCGGCTGGATGCTGCTCTTCCAGTTCGGCATCGCTGCCGGCATCGCCATGCTCGCGGTGCAGGATCCCGCCGCGAGCCTGGTGCCCATCGCGATCGTCGCGGTCACGATCGTTTTCCTGTCCGCGTCGCAGGACATCGTCATCGATGCCTATCGCACCGACGTGTCGCTGCCGCACGAGCGCGGCCTCGCGGCCGCTGCGACCAATCTCGGTTATCGCGCGTCGGCCTGGCTTGCCTTCGCCTTCGCGCTGGTCCTCGCCGATGCCTTCGGTTGGCGATTGGCGTTCCTGGTCCTGGCCGCCACGATGATGGCGTTCGCGCTGGCGGCCGTTTTCGCTCCCGAGCCGCATTACCAGGAAGCACCGCCGAGCACGTTGCGCGAGTCCGTGGTCGCGCCGTTGCGCGAGCTGCTCGGCACGCCCGGTGCCGCAGCCCTGATCGCACTCGTCATGCTCTTCAAGATCGGCGATGCGTTCGCGCTCAAGCTGTTCACGCCGTTCATGATGGACGTGGGGTTCACCAAGACCGAGATCGGCCTGGTCGCCAAGGCGGTGATGACCACCGGCACGATCGCGGGGGCGGTGCTCGGTGGCCTGTGGATGGTGAAGCTCGGCCTGCTGCGCTCGATGCTGTTCTTCGGTCTCCTGCAGGCCGTTTCGAATCTCGCGTACTACCTGCTGGCGATCGTCGGCAAGGACTATCCGTTGATGGTGGCGGGCGTCGCGCTGGACAACCTCGCGAGCGGCATGGGGAACGTCGCGTCGGTCGCGCTGATCATGGCGCTCTGCCACGCGCGGTTCAGCGCCTTTCAGTACGCGCTGCTTTCGGCGTTCGCGCTTCTGCCGCGCTATTCGCTGGGCGGGCCCGCCGGCTGGCTTGCCGACGCCGCCGGCTGGGACACCTATTACATCGTCAGCTTCCTCATGGGCTTGCCAGGCGTCGCGCTGGTCTGGCTGATGCGCGATCGCATTCGCGCGGTGGACGCCGTTCGCACGTGAAGCGGTGGGCGCCCATGAGCACTGAGAACACAGTTCCGCCCCTTGCGATTGCTGACCCGCCTGGTGCGATCACTGATCCGCCTCTCGCAATCGACACGGCCCGCGTGATCTGCCCGCTCGCGGCGCTCGCGGATCCCGGCAGCCGAGCCTTCACGCTCGGCGGCGGCGACTGGCCGCTGCGTGGCTTCGTCGTCCGGCGGGGCGCGCGAGTGTTCGCGTACCGCAATCACTGCCCGCACGCGGGCCATCCGCTCAATTGGCGTCCGGACAGCTTCCTCAGCCCCGACGGCACAGCGATCCTGTGCTCGGCGCATGGCGCGATCTTCGACGTCGAAGAGGGGAGCTGTATCGCCGGCCCGTGCGACGGCCGCGGTCTCGAGCCGCTGGCCGTCAGGATCGAATCGGGAATGGTGATTCTCGCGGACGAAGTGCCGCTCGAAGAACCTCAGCGCGACTGATCACTCGCGCTTCAGCGCGATTGGTCCAGATAGTCGAGGGGCGAGAGCCATTGGCGCTCGCCGTTGTTCTCGTCCGTTTCCTCGGAATCTTCCGGCTCGACATCGACGGAGCCCGTCCAGTCCTCGGGCGGCTCGGCCGATTCCAGCAGCGCGTCCTCCCACTGCTCTTCCCAGGAGTCGAAGTCGAATTCCTCGACGGTACCATCGAAGTGCTGCACCTCGATCGTGCCGTCGTCGTCGTCGACCGCCACGACTTCGAACTTCTCGCCGCTCCGGCGCCGGTACCAGTCGCCGACGATTGGTCTGGGAGCTTCCATCGGATTCTCCGTTTCGCTTCCTGGCGTCGCGTGTGTTCCGTTCGTGCGCTTCAACCGTGCCGATGTCGCGAGCCAGCCACCACTGCTATGCTCGTGGACACAACTTTTAGCGCGCGTCGGTGACCGTTGCAAGCGCGAAATTTTGCGCGGAGCATCATGTAATCCCTGCCAGGTAATCCCTTCAAGCCGCGGATGCTCGAACAGCTCGTCAAGTTCTTCGTCGTGCTCTTCGTCGTGGTGGAGCCCGTCAGCCTGATCCCCGTATTCGCGGGCCTCACGGAGGGCGCCAGCGCGGGTTACAAGCGCAAGATGGCCTGCAAGGCGGTCGTGATCGCGGGACTGATCCTGGTCGCCTTCGCGTTCGCGGGTGGAGCACTGCTCGGCGTACTGGGCATCAGCCTGGACGCCTTCCGCATCTTTGGCGGCATCATGCTCTTCCTCATTGCCCTGGACATGGTCTTCGTGCGCCAGAGTGGGGCGCGCACCACGACCACCACCGAAGCAGCGGAAGTGCGCCGGCGCGAGGACATCTCCGTGTTTCCGCTGGCATTTCCCCTGATCGCCGGTCCGGGTGCGCTGGCGACGGTGTTGCTCGTCACTGGCGGCGTATCGCGCGCGTCACTGCTGTTCTGGGGGCAGATCACCGTGGTCGTCCTGGTGTTGCTGACGGCGCTGATCGCGATGCTGCTGACGCCACAGCTCATGCGCGTGCTGGGCGTCACCGGAGCGAACGTGGTCAGCCGCCTGTCGGGCGTGATTCTGGGCGCACTGGCGGTGCAGTTCGTGATCAACGGCCTGCGTGGCAGCCTCGAGGGCCCATGAAAACAGCGACAACGAGAACCAGCATCGAACGTCGTCCGTCCCTTGGTGTATTGCTGTGCGGCTGGGCAGTTGCTGCAACATTCGGTTCCATTGCCTGCGCCGATGCCATCGATGAGTACGTCCGCGCCACGATGGCACGCGAGAAAACGCCCGGACTGGTACTCGCAATTGCCACTGGGGCGGAAGGCTCCGCGGTCGCAGGGGGCGCACCACCGGTCCGCAGCTACGGTGCGGTTCGCACGTATGGCATGGCGAACCTCGAGCACGACGTCACCGTTCGACCCACCACGATTTTCCAGTCAGGCTCGACGGGCAAACAGTTCACCGCGGCGGCTGTGCTGTTGCAGGTGGAGGACGGCAAGCTGCAGCTCGAGGATTCGATCGCGAAGTACTTTCCGAGCGATCGTCCGACGTGGCGCGCGATCACCGTGCGCCACCTGCTGACCCACACCTCGGGCCTGCCCGACTACGACGAAGGCGGCAGCGAAAAGTTCGACTTTCGCCGCGACTACACCGAGGACGAGCTGGTGCAGTGGGCGATGCGCCTGCAGCCGCAGTTCGTGCCGGGCGCGCGCTGGGCATACAGCAACACCGGCTACGTCGTGCTCGGTGCGCTGATCCGCAAGCTGAGCGGCGAGTTCTACGGCGACGTCCTGCGCAAGCGGATCTTCGTGCCCGCGAACATGACGGGCGCGCGGGTGATCAGCGAAGCGGACCTGGTGCCGCACCGCGCAGCGGGCTACGAGCTCGTCGAGGGCACGGTGCGCAACCAGAGCTGGGTGTCGCCGAAGATGAACACGACGGCCGACGGCTCCCTCTATCTCACCGCGCGCGACTTCCTCGCCTGGGATTCGGCGCTGCGCGAACGCAAGCTGCTGTCGTCCGAGTCATTTCGCCTGATGTGGACGCCGGTGCGCCTGAACGACGGGCAGGCCTATCCGTACGGCTTCGGCTGGTTCATCGCAGAGCAGCGCGGCTCGCCCAACATCGAGCACGCGGGCAGCTGGCAGGGATTTCGCGCGCACATCGCGCGCTACGTGGAGCGCGGGCTGAGCCTGGTCGTCCTGTGCAACCTCGACAAGTGCGATGCCACTTCGATCGCGCACGACATCGCCGGGCTCATCGATCCGTCGCTGCGCCTGCCCGATCCGCGACGCGCGGCCGAGGAGGTGGACGGACAGCGCACGCGCAATCTGCGCGCCGCGCTTGCGGCATGGGTGAAGGGCGACTCGCACCCGATGATGTCGCCGGCGCTGGTGGCACGCTTCGATCCCGGCGCGCGCACGGCCGCGATGCGCAAGCAGGTCGGCGAGCATCTCGCCAAGGCGATCGCCTTCCACTACCTGGGCGAGGACATGGTGCGTCCGCGCGGCATCTCGCGCGGCGGTGCGGTCGTCGAGCGGATCGTCTACTGCGGCGTCATGACGCCGGAGACGGCCGAGGGTTTTCGCTTTTATCTCGACGATCGCGGCATGCTGCTCGACCTGCACGTCGAGGGGTGGTGAGCGTAGCGACTGCGCAGAAGCTTGCCGCCTCATTCTGAGGCGGTTCGACACGGGCCTCAGGCGCGCTTGAAAGCGAAATCCCAGACGTCGTGGCCGAGCCGCCGCCCGCGCAGCTCGAAGCGCGTCGATGGGCGGCTCGGTGGCCGCGGCACGCAGCCGCCACGCTCGGCGCAGTTGGTCAGCGCGGCGCACCGCGTCAACACTTCGAGGATCTGCTCCGCGTAGTTCTCCCAATCCGTCGCGACGCGCAGCACCCCGCCCGGCTCGAGCTTGCCGGCCAGCAACGCGACGAACGCGGGCTGGATCAGCCGTCGCTTGTGGTGGCGGGATTTCGGCCATGGATCGGGGAAGAACACCAGCGCCTCGGCGATCGAGGCGTCCGGCAGTTGCCGCGCGAGCACGTCGACCGCATCGTCGCGCGAGATGCGCAGATTCTGCAGGTCCAGATCGGCCGCGCGCAGCAGCGCATGACCCACGCCCGGTTCGTGCACCTCGATGCCGATGAAGTCGCGCTCCGGGTGCGCGGTCGCGAGCGTGAGCAGCGCCTCGCCGTTGCCGAAGCCGATCTCGAGCACCCGCGGCGCGTGCCGCCCGAACAGCGCGTCGAGATCGAGCGGCTGCGCGGCGGCGTCGAGACCGAAGCGCGGCCAGTGCGCCTCGAGTGCGCGACGCTGCGCGGGCGTGATGCGGCCCGCACGGCGCACGAAGCTGCGCACGCGGCGTCGCGGCGGGGAGGAGTTGGCGGATTCGTCGCTCATGCGATCGGTCGGGGGCACATGCTACAGTCGGCGGATCATGTCGGGGCCACTTTCTGACACGGACCGGTGGTGAGCGGCGGGCAGCCCTTCACACCGGAGCTGGAATCGTTCCTGCTGGCGAGGATCGAGACCTACGAGGAGCTCGAGGCGCTCCTGCTCCTGCGTCGCGAGCCGCACGACAGCTGGAGCGCGGACGCGCTCGGCGCCCGCCTCAACATCGATCGCGAGCGCGCACTCGAAACCTTGCTGAGGCTCGCCGATGCCGGTCTGTTGCGCGCCGTGCACTCGGCTCCCGACAAGCCCTATTGCTATGATCCTGCCGACGCGGGCATCGATCGCATCGTCGAGCAGCTGGACAGCGCCATGAGGGAGCGGCGCCTGGATCTCATCAAGCTCATGAACGCCAACGCCATGATGCGCATGCGGACGCGCGCGATCCGCGCGTTCGCCGACGCCTTCGTCATCCCGGCGCCCGACAACAAGAAGAAAGGCGAGGGCGGGGAAGGCGGCAACGGCAAGCAGGGCGGCCGCGATGCCTGAGGCGATCTACACGCTGTGCGCCGCTGCCAGCGTGCTGTGCGCGGCGTTGCTCCTGCGTGGCTATCGCGCGAGCCGCACCGGACTGCTGTTCTGGAGCAGTCTTTGCTTCATCGGTCTCGCGCTCAACAACCTCATGCTGCTGGTGGACCTCGTGCTCGTTCCTGCGACCGAACTGGCCATGCCGCGGGCGATCGTTGCCCTGGCTGCCGTCGCCGTGCTGCTCTACGGGCTGATCTGGGAGCACGAATGAAGCTGCGCGCGACATGATGGAGTTCCTGTGGGGTGCACTGGCTGCGGGCTGCATGGCCTGCGCCTTGCTGTTCCTGCGCTTCTGGCATTTGAGCCGCGAGCGCCTCCTGCTCTTCTTCTCGGGCGCGTTCGTCGCTCTGGCCCTCAATTGGGCGGTGCTCGGCTTGCTGAATCCGCCGGAGGAAACGCGCCACTACGTCTATTTCGTGCGTCTCGTGGCGTTTCTGCTCATCATTGCCGGTATCCTCGACAAGAACCGGCGCGCGCCGCGCCGCGTCGAGTGATCGGCCATGGGCAGGACTCTACTAATACTGGTGCTGGCGGCCGCGATCGCGCTGGTGATCTGGTCGCTGATGCGTCGCCGTCCGCGGGATGACCCCAGCGACGACGCCGATGAAGAGACCGCGGCGCGCCGGGCGTTGGATGTGACCGACGAGGTTCCGGCATTGGCGGCGCCCGCGGCTGGCGCATTCACCGAACGCGATGCGTTTCGCAAGCTGCACGAGCTCGCGTTCGGCGGCACGCCAGTGGGACGCGGGGTGCCGCCGAGCCATGCGCCCATCGTCGCAGCGGTGAGCAGCGTCCTCGGCAGCGACGTCGTGCAGGCGCGCTACGCGCCGCGCCGCCCGCTGTTGTTGCCGCAGATCATGCGCGCCGTGAACGACGGCGATACGTCCGCGCGCGAGCTCGCGAACCTGATCTCGCAGGATCCCGCGCTCGCGGGCAACCTGCTGCAGTTCGCGAACAGCCCGCTCTATCGCGTCAATACGCAGGCGGTGGAGAGCGTCGATCGCGCCGTCACGATGCTCGGCTTCGACGGCATCCGCTCGCTCATCGCCACGGCGCTGGTGCAGCCGGTGTTTCGCGTCACGGCCGTGGAATTCGCCGGCTACCCACAGACCATCTGGGAGCACACGTTCCGCTCGGCTTCGGCAGCGGAAGCGCACGCGGCCATTGTGGAGGATTCCGATCCGTTTGCGGCGCAGCTGATCGCGCTGGTGATGGGGCTCGGTGCCATCATTGTGTTCCGCGCGACGCTCGATGAATACGCGACGCGCAAGCAGCAACCCGAAGCCACAGTCATCGCTTCGCTGCTCGATGCGCACACGGCTCGCGTGGCGCGCCGCATCGCGGACGATTGGGAGCTCTCGGGTCGCGTGCTGGCGGCGCTCGAGGATCAGGTACCGGAGCTCGGTATGAACAAGCCCGCATCGCTGGGGCGCTCGCTGCGTTTCGGCCGGCTGGTCGGTGCACTGGCCCAGCTGCAGGCCCAGGGCCTCATCGACGAGGCTGCGGTCAAGTCGGCCATCGCCGAGCACGGTGGGGCAGGCGCGCATTTCGACCGGATCTGGGCCCGTCAGGCGCAACTGCGTACCCAGTAGCTGGCCCCGGGCACTACCGACGCGCGCTGCGGGCTACTAGAATCGCGAGACCGAGCGGGTGTAGTTCAATGGTAGAACTGCAGCTTCCCAAGCTGCTAACGTGGGTTCGATTCCCATCACCCGCTCCACTTCTTCAGTTCTTCTTTTTCAGTTCTTCGCGGACTTGGTGCGGTCCTTGTAGACGCGGACCTGCTTGTTGAACCGGGTCGCCGCGGCCTGCAGCGCGTCGATGGTATCGTTGTGCAGCTCGACCTGCTTCGCCTTCACGCTGCCGCGCTCGCTGGGTGACCGCTTCGCCAGCAACTGCGCCGTCTCTTCTTCGAGGCACTTGATGTACTGCGACGCCGCCGCGTCGTACTGCTTGAAGGCTTTCATGGCCGCGATCATCTCTGCCTCGCCGGCTGTCGCGCCGTCAGGGATCTCGCTCGGCGTCGGCGGCGTGCACTCGGCCTGGGCCGCGGGCGCGCACAAGGCGGCGGCCAGGGTCATCATCATGGCGCTGAGCAGCATCTTCTGCATGAACGTGCTTCCTGTCGAAAACGGGCGCGACCTGTCCGAGGTCAGCCCCTACCGGTCCTGTCGGCCGCCTGAGGATTTTCTTGAACACGAGTGAGGGCAAAGCGCGGCCACGCGCGGCGAATACCGCGACGTGCGTCACACCGCCAGACGGGGGCTACTTGCGGGTGCCCGCCGAGCGGGCGCGCGGACGGACGAAGCGGCCGCTGGGCGACAAAGGCACGGAGCAGCTGACGATCGTGCCGCCGCCTTCGGCGCGCGCGATGCCGACGTCGCCTCCCATCAGGCGCGCACGATATTCCATCAACTTCAGGCCCATGCCGCCCGGATGCGCCAGCACCTCGTCGCTGATGCCGCGCCCGTCGTCGCGGACCTCGAGGAGCAGGCCCCCGGTCTGGCTCGACAGACCGACCACGATCGACTGCGCCTGCCCATGCTTCGCGGCGTTGGCCATCGCTTCCTGCGCGATGCGGTAGAGCTGCGTACTCACGACCTCGTCGATGCTCGCGTCAGGGCGCAGGCTGCCGCGGTATTCGCAACGCAGGCCATACACGCCAGTGCACTGACGCGCGAGATGCTCGAGCGCCGCAGGCAGTCCGCCGCGCTCGAGGTTCACGGGGGCGAGGCCCCGGGCCAGCGCGCGCGTGCTCTCGATGGCCTGCGTGAGTACTTCGCGCACGCGGACCACCTGGTGCTCCAGCTGCGGTGCGTCGCGCGCCACCGCAGTCTCGATGCTCTTCAGCAGCAGGCTGAGGCCGGTGAGCTCCTGTCCGAGCCCGTCATGCAGATCGCTGCCGATGCGCCGCTGTTCGCGGTTGCTGATCTCGCTCAGCTCCTGCTCGAGCATGCGCGTGCTGGTGACATCGCGGCTCGCGCACACCAGGCCGGTCACTTCGCCGGTGACCGCATCGCGCAGCAGCGCTTTGGTGGTCGAATACCAGCGGGCCTCGCCGTTCATCAGGCGCCACAGGCGCTCGCGGTTCACGACCGTGCGCCCGGTGCGCATCAGGTACGCGTCCTCGGTGCCGCGCCGGTCCGGGCTGCGCGGCACGTCCATCAGGTCGGACAGGCGCCGCCCGATCACGCCGCCTTCCGGCAGGCCCGTCATCTCGTGCAGGGCGCGATTGACGACGAGCACGCGCTCGCCGCGGTCGACCGTGTAGATGGCATCCGGGATGGTGTCGACCAGCGCCGCGAGCAGGCGCCGCTCGGCTTCCAGCTCGCGTTCCGCGCGCCGCCGCTCGAAACGCTCGCGCGCTTCGGCGAGCGCGCGCTGCGCCGCCGGGCCGAGGCGCTTGAGGCGGTTCTTCAGGACGTAGTCGGTGGCGCCGCTCTTCAAGGTCTCGATCGCGATCTCTTCGCCGAGCGCGCCGGACACGAAGATGAAAGGCGCGGCCGGCCGCAGCTCGCGCGCGATCGCCAGCGCGGCCAGGCCGTCGAATCCCGGCAGGTTGTAGTCCGACAGGATCAGGTCCGGCGAGGATTCGCCGAGGGCTTTGCGATAGTCGGCTTCGGTGCTGACCTGGTGCCACTCGAGGGATTCGCCCAGCAATTCGAGCTCGTGCCGCACCAGGTCGGCATCGAGCGGATCGTCTTCCAGGCACACCACGGTCAGCGACATCGGATTCCTTCCCGGCTGCGACCTTGCTCAGCTGCGCAGTGGACTCGGTGCGGGGACCGCCGAGCGATAGCCGTCGGGCGGCGACTCGTTGAGCAGCCCCCAGAATGCGCCGAGCTCCGCCACGGTGTCGACGAACTCGGTGAAGTGGATCGGCTTGACCACGTAGGCGTTGCCCCCGAGGTCGTAGCTGGCGGTGACGTCGCGCTCCTCGCGGGAGGAGGTGAGCACGACGACAGGAATGATCTGCAGCGACTGGTCGCGCTTCACCTGGCGCAGCACCTCCAGCCCGTCGACCTTCGGCATCTTGAGATCGAGCAGCACCACGACCGGGTGACCCGCGGAGCGGCGCTCCCACGCGCCGCGGCGATACAGGTAGTCGAGTGCCTGCTCGCCGTTGCTCACGACGTCGACCTTGCTGCCGAGGTTGTGACGCGACAGCGCCTCGAGCGTGAGCTCGACATCGCGCGGATCGTCCTCGGCGAGCAGGATGCGTCCAGGCTTGCGGGCACGTGACATCAGGGTGGCTCTCGCCTATTGCTCTTCTTTGGCGGCGGGCAGCGTGAAGTGAAACTCCGCGCCCGCGCCGGGCTTCCCCTCGGCCCAGACGCGCCCGCCGTGCCTGCTGATGATACGCCTGACGCTCGCCAGGCCAATACCCGTGCCCTCGAACTCCCCGGGGGCGTGCAGGCGCTGGAACACTCCGAACAGCTTGCCGGCGTATTTCATGTCGAATCCCGCACCGTTGTCGCGCACCACGATCTCGTGCTCGCGCGCATCGCCTCCGGCGCTCACTTCGATCACCGCGGGTGCGCGCCCGGCCGAGAACTTGACCGCGTTGTCGAGCAGGTTCTGCAGGGCACCGCGCAGCAGGGCGCGGTCGCCGCGCACCGTCGGCAGCGGGCCGACGCGCCACTCGATGGGCCGCCCGTCGACGGCCGGCTCGAGCTCCTCGCGCACCTCCGACACCAGCTCGGCCAGGTCGACGTGCGCCGGATGCATCTCGCCGCGGCCGACGCGCGACAGCGCGAGCAGCTTGTCGATCATCTCGGCCATGCGCGCGGTCGCCTGGGTGATGGTGTCCATGTACCGTTGCGCCGTGGGGTCGGCGCCCGCGAGCTGGCTGCGCAGCAGGTCCGCGAATCCCGCGACGTGGCGCAAGGGTGCGCGCAGGTCGTGCGACACCGAATAGGTGAACGCCTCGAGCTCCTGGTTGGCTGCGCGCAGGGCGGCGGTGCGATCGGCCACGCGCTGCTCGAGCTCGGTGTTGAGGTCCAGCACCTGCTGCTCTGCCTGCTTCAGCGCGCTGATGTCGAGCGAACAGCCGATCACGCGCTCCGGCTCGCCAGCTTCGTTGCGCATCACCAGCAGGCGATCGAGCACGTGGTGGTAGTTGCCGCACGCATCGCGCAGGCGATACTCGGTTTGCGCCGTATCGCTGGCGCCCGCGAGCAACGAGGCATAGCGCTGCGCGGAACGCTCGCGGTCCTCCGGATGGATGAGCTCGAGCCAGGCCTGACCGGTGCCGGCGAGCGAGTCGCCGTAACCGAGTCGATGCAGCAGGCGGCCGGTGCGCGCGACCGCGCCGCTGCGCGGATCGATCTCGTAGACGATGCCGTCCACCGCCTCGGCCGCGAGCCGGAAGCGTTCCTCGCTCATGCGCAGGGCTTCTTCGGCGAGACGGATGCCGGAAACGTCGACCAGGAAGCCGATCACGCGCCGCGGCGTATCGGCGCCATCGCGAATCACCTGCATGCGCCCGTACACGTGCAGCACGGCGCCGGCGCGCGTGACCAGGCGAAACGTCGCATCGAGGGGCGCGGCCAGGCCGCGCCCGCGCGCCACCATTTCACGCACCCGCGCGCGATCGTCGGGATGGACCGTGCGCAACCAGGTCGCGCCGTCCAGCACCTGGTCGCGCTGCCCGAGACCGAGATCCTCCAACAGGCGTCCGCTGCACTCGACGCGGTCGGTGTCCAGGTCGTGCGAATACACGATGCCGTTCACCACGTCGGTGGCGAGGCGGAAGCGCTCCTCGCTGCGTCGCAGCGTCTCCTCGGTGCGCACGCGCTCGCTCACGTCGCTCACGAATCCGACGCAGCGGCGCACGCCGTCCTCGATCGCGCAGGAAACGCGATCCTCCAGCCACAGAAAGCGTCCGTCGCGATGCCTGACGCGATAGCGAAGCGTGCTCGATGCCGCGCCGGGCAGCAGCGCGTCGAGCTGGCGACGCAGCTCGTCGCGGTCGTCGGGGTGAACGTGGCTCATCCACCCGGCCGCGTCCGTGAGCCGCTGCGGCGGATAGCCGATCAGATTCTCGACGCCGACGGACCACAACATGCGGTGCGCGCTGCGATCCAGCTCGTAGGACGCCCAGCCACTGGCCTGCAGGGCGCCTTCATATCGGCGCTGCCAGCGCATCGCATCCGCGGCGGACTCGCGCAGCTCGGTGACGTCGGTACAGCTGCCCAGGTAGCCTACGAAGCGGCCACGCCTGTCATAACGTGGAGTGCACTGGTCGAGTATCCAGCGCCAGGTACCGTCGTGGCGTCGCAGTCGGTACTCGAGACGAAATTCGATCCGGCTGTCGAAGCCGCGCTGATCGTCGTGCTGCACAGCGTCGCGATCGTCCGGGTGCACACCCTCGAGCCATCCGTCGCCGAGCTCCGCCGCGTGCGCGCGGCCGGTGAACTCCAGCCAGCGGCGATTGAAGTAGATGCAGCGATTGTGACTGTCCGACAACCAGATCAGCAGCGGCGAGTTGTCGATCAGCAGGCGAAAGTCGGCGGGCAGGCGCACCGGACGCGGCACTCGGCGACCACGTCCCTGGGCTGCTTGGCTCACTACACGTGCTTTCAAGGCTCCAGTCGCTGTGGTAATAATTGGATCGGACAGAGACCGACGACGACAGATAAGAAGCGCGAACGGGGCGTCTGAGCAGGGAAGGGAGCTTAGCCGCAACCGCGCGGGGGTGCGAGGGTAAGCGCCATGGAATCCAGAAAGGCCGCCAGAGTCCTCATCGTCGACGACCACCCGGTCATGCGGGAAGGCCTGCAGGAGCTGCTCGCGCAGCACTCCGACCTGCACGTGTGCGGTCAGGCCGACAACATCGTCAACGCGCTCGCCGAAATCGAGCGTTCCCATCCGGACGTCATCGTTCTCGATCTCACGCTCGGCGCCGAGGACGGCGTCGACCTGATCCGCAAGCTGCGCGAGACGCGTCCCGAGATCCGCATACTCGTGTTGTCGATGCACGACGAGCTGCTGTACGCGGAACGCCTGCTCAGCCTCGGCGTGAACGGCTACATCATGAAGCAGGAAGCTGCCACCGAGTTCCTGCGCGCGTTACGTAAAGTCATCGCCGGCGAGATGTACGTCAGCCAGGCGGTGAACGCGCGCCTGCTGGAACAGATCGCGCGCAGCCGCCCACGCGGCGCCGCCGGCAGCGGCCTCGACACGCTCACCGCGCGCGAGCGCGAAGTGCTGGAGCTGACCGGGCAGGGGCGCACCACGCGCGAGATCGCCCAGGCGCTGGCGATGAGCGAAAAGACCGTGGACTCGCATCGCCGCAACATTCGCGACAAGCTCGGGCTGCATTCATCCAGCGAGCTGTTGCGCTACGCCTTCCGCTGGGTCAGCGGCGCACCCGCGGCGGCAGGCAGCAACGATACTGCAGCGAGGTAAGGGAAGCCCCGAACGCGGTGGATCACAAAGGACCACTATTCCCCATTGCCGCTCAAGGGCTTTTCAGGGTTTTGCGCATGTGAGGCGCAAATGCCATCTGGTGAAGTGCGCGCCGCTGCATGTGAAGCAGTGACGTGCCGACGGGCCGACAGGAAGGGGAGACAGGGAATGAGCCGACTGACCAGCACGGAGCTGTGCACCGCACTCGCGACGCGGGCCCTGGACGTGCAGTACCAGCCCATCGCCACATGGAACGCGCACGGCGAATGGCAGATCTCGGGGGTTGAAGCACTGCTGCGCTGCCGCCGCGCCAGCGGCGAGCGCGTTCCGCCGGATCGTGTGCTCCCGGTCGCCGAACGCGGCGGCCTCATCGGTCAGCTCACCCACTACGTCCTCTCGCACACGCTGCGCAACCTGCGTACCTGGCGCGCGCACGGGCTCGAGCTCAACGCATCGATCAACCTGCACGCCGAATCGCTGATGGACAGCGCGCTCGCGGACCGCATGGTCGGTCTCGTCGAGTCGCACGAGATCGATCCGCGGCGCATCACTCTGGAGATCTCGGAGCGCACCCCGGTGGTCGACCTGCGTCGCGCGCGCTGGACGCTCAACGGTCTGCGCGCCGCCGGGATGCGCGTGGCGCTCGACGACTTCGGCACCGGCTTCGCGCTGTTCACGCGCCTCGACACGCTGCCGTGCAACTCGATCAAGGTCGACAAGTCGCTCGTGCTCAACATGCGTCGCACGCAGGAAGCGGAGAACGCCGTGGCCACGCTCGTCGAGCTGGGCCACTCGCGCGGCTTGTCGGTCTGCGCCGAGGGCGTCGAAGATGAGGTCGCGCTGCGCACGCTCGGCAATCTCGACTGCGACAGCGTGCAGGGCTACCTCATCGGACGCGCGACGGCGGCGGAGGAGCTGCCCGCAGTCATCTCGCACTGGCGCCAGCAGTCGGGCAGCCGCATGCCGCGTCACTTCCAGCAGCAGGTGCTGCCGGGTTTCCATCCGCGCCATGACACGCGCGCCGACGGCGGCAGCGCAGCCTGAGCATGGCCGCGGACGCTCAAACGCTCCCCAGCTTCGCCGAGCGCCGCTGCGGTCTCGCGGCCGGTTCGCCGCTGGCGCCGCCGCTGGTCGAGCAGGTCGTGCATCCCACGGGACAGTCCAACGCGGCGCGCGCCGTGCGCGAGCAGATCGCGCAGGTCGCGCGCTTCAATACCACCGTGCTGGTGCTGGGCGAATCCGGCACCGGCAAGGAAGTCGTCGCGCGCCAGGTCCACACACTGTCGAATCGCGCCGCCGGCCCATTCGTGCCCGTGAACTGCGGGGCGATTCCGCCCGAGCTGCTCGAGAGCGAGCTGTTCGGCCACGAGCGCGGCGCCTTCACGGGGGCGATCACCTCGCGCCAGGGTCGCTTCGAGATCGCGCAGGGCGGCACGCTCTTCCTCGACGAGATCGGCGAGCTGAGCCTGCACATGCAGGTGAAGCTGCTGCGCGTCCTGCAGCAGCGCACATTCGAGCGCGTGGGCTCGAGCGAGACGCGCGAAGCCGACGTGCGCATCATCGCCGCGACGAATCGCGACCTCGAGGAACGGATCCGCGCCGGGCAATTCCGCGAGGATCTCTTCTTCCGCCTGAACGTCTTCCCGATCCAGGTGCCCGCGCTGCGCGAGCGAGCGCAGGACCTGCCGTCACTGGTCGAGCACTTCCACAGTCAGCTCGAGCTGCGCGGCCACACGCCGGTGCGCTTCCAGCCATCGGCGCTCGTGGCGCTGGGCGTTCACGCCTGGCCCGGCAACATCCGCGAGCTGGAAAACCTGCTCGAGCGCCTTTCCGTGATGCAGCCCGGCGCCGTGTTCGAGGCGCGCGACCTGCCCGTACGATATCGTCCGCTGCCATTGAGCGAAGACGCGGGCGCAGTCGATGCCGGTTTCGACGCCGAGGCAACAACCGAATTGAGCGTGCCACTGCCGCCAGTACCGCAACTCGACGACACTGGCGCGCGCTTCATGCTGCCACCGACCGGCGTGTGCCTGAAGTCCACGCTCGCGGACCTCGAACGCGATCTCGTCGTGCAGGCGCTGGCCCGCAGCGAAGGCGTGGTCAGCAAGGCGGCGCGCCTGTTGCGCCTCGGCCGCACGACGCTGCTCGAGAAGATGCGCAAGCTCCAGCTCGCCAGGGCGGAAGGCCCGGCGGACCCGGCCGGCGAAGGGCGCGAATAGCCGCTGCCGACGTGGCGAAAACCCTCGACGGATCGGGGGATTAAGGGTATTCCCTATGGCGCGTTTCAGGGTGGCGCGAAACAATTTCGCGCTCCCATGACGGTTTCGTCGCACACCTTCGCGCTCGCGAGCAATGCCCCCGAGCCGCTCTCCGAAGAGCGCCTGCTGCGGGCGATCGCCGACCAGAGCCGCGACATCCTGCTGGTCCTGCGCAGCGACGGCGTCATCCTCTATTCCAGCCTGCACATCGAGCGCGTGCTCGGCTACCAGCGCGACAGCGTCGTCGGCCGCCAGGCTTTCGACCAGGTGCATCCGGAGGAACGCGCCGCCATGCGCGAGCGCCTCGCGCAGCTGCTCGCGGATGCCTCGCGCGCCGGGCAGTTCCGTTGCGAATTTCGCCTGCGCCACCACGACGGCTCGTGGCGCTGGTTCGAGGCCGAGGCGGCCAACCTGCTCGACGATCCGACCATCGGCGGCATCCTGCTCAACGCCCGCGACGTCACCGACCGCAAGCGCACCGAGCTGCAACTCGATCTGGCCAAGGAAGCGCTGCGCCAGAGCGAGCTGCGCTACCGCACCGTCGTGGAATTCACGCCCGGTTTCGTGCAGGAGACCGAGATCTCGGTCGAGGGGCGCATGCGCCTGCGCTGGGTGAGCGGCGGCTTCGAAGACGTCTTCGGCGTCACGGCCGCGGAGTTCGCCGAACGTGGCGGCTGGTCCGCGTTCGCGCATCCGGACGAGCACGCGGGCGTGCAACGCCGGCTGGAAGAGCTGTTGCGCGGCGCGCAGACCGAGGCCGAGGTGCGCATCGTCGACGCGCACGGCCAGGAGCGCTGGCTGCTCACGATCAATCGACCGGTGGAGGGCCGGCCCGACGGCAGCATGACGACCATCGGTGTCGTCTACGACATCTCCAAGCGCAAGCGCGCGGAGCTCGAGCTGAAGGCAGCGAACGCGCGGCGCGCGGCGATCCAGGACGTCGCGCTCGACTGCATCATCGTCATGAACCACGAAGGGCGGATCATCGAGTTCAACCCGGCCGCCGAGCGTACCTTCGGCCACGCGCGCGCCGACATCATCGGCTCGCTGATGCACGAGAAGATCGTGCCGCAGCACTACCGCGAGCGGCACCAGGAAGGCCTGGCGCGCTACCTGAAGACCGGCGAGAGCCGGATGATGGGCCGGCGCATCGAGATCACGGGCCTGCGCGCCAGCGGCGAGGAATTCCCGGTGGAGATCGAGATCTCGCCCGTGCACCTCGGCGAGAAGCCCGTGTTCACCGCGTACCTGCGCGACGTCACCGAGCGCAAGCTGTTCGAGAAGCGTCTGCGGGCCAACGAAGCCTTGCTGCGCGCCGTCACCGACAGCGTTCCCGACCGCCTGCTGATGCTCGACCTGGAGCTGCGCGTGCAGTTCGCCAACCGGCCGGTGCAGGGCATCGCGCCCGGCGAGCTCACCGGGCGCTCGGCGCTCGAGTTCGTGCCGGAGCCCGATCGCGAGGCGGCGCGTGCCGTGTACCAGCGCGTGATCGCGAGTCGCGCGCCGCAGGTCTTCGAGTTCCGCGACACGCTGCGCGGCGAGACGCGCTGGTTCGAGAACCGCGTCGGCCCGGTGATCGAGGACGGCCGCATCGTCGGTCTCACGGTCGCCAGCTCCGAGATCACGAGCCGGCGGCGCAGCGAGGATTCGTTGCGCACGCAGGCGCAGATCCTCGACACCATGCGCGAAGGCGTGCTGGTGCTCGATTCGAACACCACCATCAAGGTGGTCAACAGCGCGATGGCGCGGCTCACCGGCTACCAGCCGCGCGAGCTGCTCGGCCGGCCGGGCCGCATGCTGACGCGCCGATCCGACGAGGAGTACGCGGCCGTCGGCGCCGACCTCGAGCGGCGCATGCGGGCGGACGGGTTCGTGGAGTTCGAGTACGAGTGCGTTCGCCGTGACGGCAGCAGTTTCATGGCGGCGGTGGTGCTCACGCCGATCGAGATCGGTGGCGAGCCGCACCTGCTCTCGGTGCTCGAGGACATCACGCAGCGGCGCATGCTGGAGCGCGAGATCATCGACATCGCCAATCGCGAGCAGCGGCGCATCGGCAGCGACCTGCACGACGGTCTCGGCCAGGAGCTGACCGGCATCGCGCTGATGCTGCGCGGCCTCACCGGCCGCCTGCGCCGCGAGCAGCAGGCTGCGGCGGACGACGCCGAGGAGATCGTCGGCCTGGTGAACAAGGCGATCGAGAGCACGCGCCAGCTGGCGCGCGGCCTCTCGCCGGTGAGCATCGAGCGCGGCGGCCTGCCGTTCGCACTGCGTGCGCTCGCCACGCGCGCCACCGAGGTGTACGGCTGCAACGTGCGTTTTCGCAGCAAGGTGTGGCCGCAGCTGGCGCTCGACGCCTCGGCCCCAATCACCTGTATCGCATCGCGCAGGAGGCGGTCACGAACGCCGTCCGGCACGGGCAGGCCACCGACATCGTCCTGGACCTGATCGCGTTGGGCGAGGACGTGAAGCTGTCGGTCACCGACAACGGCCGCGGCCTCGCGCCCGGTGTCGAGCTGGCCCAGGGCATGGGGCTGAAGATCATGCGCTATCGCGCCCACATCGTCGGGGGCGACGTCACGATCGGGCCGGGCGGGGAAGGCGGCGTGCAGGTGGTGGTCAGCTGTCGCCAGCCGCTGCCGGGCGAGTCGACGGCGGAGGTCGGGAAATGAACGCCCCGCTGCCGTTGCTGGACCGCCGCTCCGAGACCTTCGTCACCGAGGCAGCGCCCACCGCGCCCGAGAGCGACGCGCTCAAGTTCCGCCTGCTGTTCGAGAACTCTCCCGACGGGCTGTTGCTGCTCGATCTGCAGTCGCTGCTGCCCGTCGAGTTCAACGAGCGGCTGCTGCGCATCCTCGGGTACACACGCGACCAGTTCGCGCTCACGCCGGTGGCCGAGTATGTGCCGGAGGAGAGCCGCCAGGCGTTCGCCGATCACTTCGAGCGGCTCATCGCCACGGGGAGCGATGACTTCGAGACGCGCGTGCGCCGTCGCGACGGTGCGCTCATCGACATTCATTGCCGCTGCGCGGTCCTGGAAACGCAGGGCCGCAAGTGCAGCCAGAGCATCGTGCGCGACATCACGGAGCAGAAGCGCGCCGGGCACGAGCTGCGCGAGAGCGAGCGGCGCTTCGAGCGCATGGCGGACATCGTGCCCGTGTTGATCTGGATGTCCGGGCCCGACGGCGCGTGCAACTACTTCAACGATACCTGGCTGCGTTTCACGGGCTTGAGCGCGCAGCAGGCGACGGGCTGGGGCTGGCTCGAGTGCGTGCATCCCGCGGACGCCGCGCGCTGGCAGACCGAGCGCGAGGGCAACGTGGCGAATCCGCGCGCCCCGTTTCGCGCCGAGTACCGCCTGCGGCGCGCCGACGGCGCCTTTCGCTGGATCGACGCCCAGGGCGCGCCGCGCTTCGACGCCGACGGCCGCTTCGTCGGTTACGTCGTCTGCGGTGTGGATGTCACGGAGCGCGCCGAAGCGGAAGTGGAGATCGGCGAATGGAAGGCGCGCTACGACGCGGCCGCGCGCGCCACCGGCCAGGTTCTCTACGACTGGGATCGCAGCAGCAACCGGATCATCTGGTCGAGCTCGACGCGGCACGTGTTCGGCTACGAGCCGTCCGAGCTGCCGACGCGCGAGCAGTGGCTCGCCAAGGTGCATCCGGAAGATCGCCATCGCCTCGATGCGGGCATGGACGAATTCCTGCGCAACGGCTCGACCGAGCCGGTGTCCTACCGCGTCGTGCGTCCGGACGGCACGCACGTCGTGATCGAAGCGCGCCGCCTGCCGCTGTTCGGCGCAGACGGAACCGTGAGCCGCGTGATCGGCTTCCTCAGCGACATCACCGAGCGGCGCGTGCTCGAGCGCGAGGTGATCGAGGTCGCCAACCGCGAGCAGGTGCGCATCGGCAACGACCTGCACGACGGTCTCGGCCAGGAGCTCACCGGCATCGCGCTGCTCATGAAGAGCATCAGCTCGCAGGCGCGGGAGGCCTATCCGCAGCTCGCGGCGGAGCTCAGCACCGTCACCGACCTCGTCAGCCACGCCGTGGCCTCGTGCCGCTCCCTGGCTCAGGGCGTCTCCGCGTACACGCTGGAGCGCGGTGGCCTGGAGACCGCGCTGTACGAGCTGGCGCACACCTCGCGCAACGTGTTCGGGTTCGAGTGCACCGCAACCTGTGCTCGCGGCGTGTCGCAGCAGCTGGACGAGCAGCAGGCCTACCAGCTCTACCGCATCGCACAGGAAGCTGTGAGCAACGCCGCCAAGCACAGCCGGGGCCAGCGCGTCGAACTGCGTCTGGAGCCGACCGATGGCGGCCGAGTGCGCCTCGTCGTCAGCGACGACGGACAGGGCATGCCGGACACGGCCGGTTCCGCTACGGGCATGGGTCTGCGCACCATGCGCTATCGCGCCACCATGATCGGCGCCCAGCTGCGGATCGACGCCGCGCCGCAGGGCGGCACTTGCATCACTTGTTTGCTCAGACTCGATACCAGGCCCGGCAGGCAGCCGAAGGCCACAGCACGGAGGAAGACGAAATGACGATCCAGCAGACCACTTGGAAGCCGGCCGGCGGCGGAGCCGGCGCGCCAGTCATCTCGAAGAAGAAGGTACGGCGCGTGCTGATCGTCGACGATCATCCGATCGTGCGTCAGGGCCTGCGGCGGCTGATCGACCAGGAGGAGGACCTGTCGGTGTGCGGAGAGGCGGAGACGGTGCGCGAGGCGCGCACGCTCATCAAAGAGCTCAACCCGGACGCGATCATCGTCGACATCTCGCTCAAGCAGGGCGACGGCATCGAGCTGGTGCGCGACGCGCGCGCCCACTATCCGACGCTGCCGATCCTCGTCCTGTCGATGCACGACGAGACCATCTACGCCGAGCGCATGCTGAGCGCGGGTGCCAACGGCTACATCATGAAGCAGGCGGCCAGCGAGCAGTTCCTCGTCGCCGTGCGGCGCGTGCTCGAGGGCGGCATCTACGTGAGCGAAGCCGTCGGCAACAGCATGATCCAGAAGTTCGCTTCGGGCGGCTCGTACATTTCGTCGAACCCGATCGACCGCCTCAGCAACCGCGAGCTGCAGATCCTGCATCTCATCGGCAAGGGATCGAGCACGCGCGAGACGGCGGAGGCGCTCAACCTCAGCATCAAGACGGTCGAGTCGCACCGTCAGCGCATCAAGCGCAAGCTCAACCTCACAACCGGCGCGCAGCTGGTGCAGTACGCGGTGAACTGGTTCTCAGGCCGCGAAGGCAGTTGAGATCTGACACTCCGGTTACCCTGACCGGCGACTGGACTGCGTAAGGGTTCGCCCTAACCATCGGGCCCGTCCCGTCAAGTTTCATCCTTCCGCGTCGATACCCGAAGCACGCGATCCGTTCGCGGGCAGCGCGCTGCGCCATGCCTGCGGATCGGGCTCGTCGCTTTTTCGGGCGTTTGATCGAGGCGGTCTTGGCAAAGAGTGCAGTCAGGGAGTCGGGCACGGCTGAAGCCGCGGACGCGGAGCTCGCGCCTGCGGACGCGGATTCGTTGCTCGCGGGTGCTTCGGCTGCGCCCGCTGCTGGCGGCGTGGACGCGGGCGCTCAGCGATCTGCCGTAGCTTCAGCGCTGCCAGCCAGCGCTGATGCAGCGTCTCTTCTATCTGCTGTGCTGGCGCGCACCGCGCAAGCCCTCGCGCTCGTCGAAGCGCGCGAGCCGTTTCGCGTGATCGATGCCAGCGAAGGCTGGTGCGAGACGAGCGGAAACGCGCTCGCGGATCTCGTGGGCCAGCCATGCCAGGCGCTTCTCCAGCTGTTCGCGGCGACCGGAACTCCCGAGAACGCGCCGTTGCGCGGGACCTTTGGCAGTCGCGTCCTCGATCGCGACGCGCGCGGCCGCGCCTTCTGGTCGACGGTGACCGTGACGCCGCTCACAACGCAGGGCCTGCTGCTCCTGCAGCGCGATCCGGCCGAAGATCCCGACTCGCCCGTCGACCTCGCGACGGCCGACCTCGAGCGCTACGCGCATGCCGCGCACTGCGGCGGCGATGGGCTGTGGGACTGGAACCTCGTGACCGGTTCGGTCTGGTACAGCCCGAGCCTGAAAGAATTGCTCGGCTACGCGCCCGACGACGCGTTCCCGGACACCTTCGACGGCCTCTACGCGCACGTGCATGACGATCACCGCATGCTGGTGCTGCGCGCCGTGCGTCGCCACCTCGAGCAGCGACACGGTTTCGATCTCGAGTGCCAGATGAAAACCGCGAGCGGCGAGCTGCGCTGGTTCGCACTCAGCGGCGCTGCCACTCGCGATCCCGCGGGCCATCCGCACCGGCTGTCCGGGAGTCTGCGCGACATCACCGACCGGCGGCGCGTGCAGGAAGTGACGCGTCACGCGGAGGATCTGCAACGGCGCGCGCTCGATGCACTGCACGTCGCCGTCGGGGTGCTCGACGGCGCGGGCGAGATCGTCGACATCAACCGTTCGTGGCGCGAGTTCGCTTCCGACGGCGGCCTGATCGGCATGCGCTACAGCTTCGGTGAGGACTATCTGGCGTTGTGCGAGCGCGCCGCCGAGCGCTGCAGCGAGGGCCCGGCCGCTGCGCTCGGCATTCGCGCGGTGCTCGAGGGCAAGCGCGCGAGCTTCTCGCTCACCTATCGCCTCGAAACCGAGGAAGGCGAGCGCTACTACGAACTGCGCGCCCAGCCCTTCGTCGATGGCGACGCGCGCGGCGCGTTCGTCATCCACATGGACGTCTCGGAGACGCGCGAGGCCTACGCCCAGCTCGCCGCTTCGCGCGACTTCTATGAGCTGCTGCTCGATGCGATCCCGATCCAGATTTCCTATGTCTCGCGCGAGCAGCGCGTCCGCTACCTCAACCGCAGCTACGAGCACTGGTTCCAGCTGCCGCTGTCCGTGGTTCGCGGCCGGCGCATCAGCGAGCTGACCGGCCCCGAGCGTTATCGCGACATCCAGCCGCGCATCGACGCGGTGCTCGGCGGGCGCGACGTCGAGTTCGAGGTGCGCTCGGCGCGCGCCGACGGCGTGGAACGCGACCTGGCGGTCAACTACGTGGCCAATCGCGGCCCCGAAGGCGACGTGGTCGGGTTCCTGTCGATCGTGCGCGACGTCACCGAGCAGAAGCGTCTCGAGGCCACGCTGCGTCACTCGCAGAAAATGGAGGCGATCGGGCAACTCACCGGCGGCATCGCGCACGACTTCAACAACCTGCTGAGCGTCATCATCGGCAACCTGCAGCTCCTGGAGCGGCCGCTCGCGGACAACGAGCGTCTGGCCAAGCAGGTCACCACCGCGCTGCGCGCCGCACTGCGCGGCGCCGAGCTGACGCGCCGGCTGCTCGCCTTCGCACGCCAGACGGTGCTGGAGCCGCGCGCCGTCAACATGAACGCGCTCGTGCAGGGCATGAACGAGCTGCTGCGCCGCTCGCTGGGACGCGAGGTCGAGATCCTCAATGTCCTGGTCGCGGAGCCATGGACCGTGCGAGCCGACCCGGGCCAGCTCGAGAACTGCATCCTCAATCTCTCGATCAACGCGCGCGATGCGATGCCGCGCGGCGGCTCGCTGACCATCGAAACGGCCAACGTGTCGGTCGACGTCGAAACCGCGCGGCGCCACCCCACGCTGCGCTCCGGCGAATATCTCGTGGTGAGCGTGAGCGACACGGGCAGCGGCATGCCGCCCGAGGTCGCCAAGCGCGCCTTCGAGCCGTTCTTCACCACCAAGGAAGTCGGCAAGGGCACGGGCCTGGGCTTGTCCATGGTCTACGGATTCCTCGAGCAGTCGGGCGGTACCGCCACGCTGTCGAGCGAGCTCGGCAAAGGCACGACCGTGCGACTGTACTTCCCGCGCCTCGATGCGCCCGCGCCCGTGCCGCGCCGCGAAACGGAAGGCGTCGGCGCGAGCCCGCCCGGCGGCACCGAGCGCATCCTGGTCGTCGAGGACGATCCGGACGTGCGCACCACGGCCTGCGTCGCGCTGCGCTCGCTCGGCTACCAGGTGGTCGAAGCCGAAAACGCCACGGCGGCGCTCGAGCTGCTGCGCCGGGACCAGCGCATCGACCTGCTGTTTACCGATGTCACGCTGCCGGGCGGCGTGTACGGACCCGATCTCGCGCAGCGTGCGCGCGAGCTGCGCCCGGCCCTCAAGGTGCTGTTCACCTCGGGTTTCTCGGAAACCACGGTCATCCACCGCGGCATGCTCGACGGCACCTTGCCGCTCATTTCCAAACCCTACGCCATCGCCGAGCTCGCTCGGCGGCTGCGCGGCATTCTCAAACCCGGCTGACGGGTCGTTCACCACGGAGCTCCCATGTCCAAGTCCAAGCAGGCGAAACGCACCCCGGGCCGCGCTCAGAACCGGTTGCTCGCGATCGACGATCAGCCGGACATCCTGGAGTTCATCGGCCAGGTGGCCGAGTCGCTCGGCTACACGGTCTGCACCGTGGAGAACGCGGAGCGCTTTGAGGCCGAGCTCACGCGCTTCCAGCCCACCGTCATCATCCTCGACCTGCAGATGCCCGGCGTCGACGGCATCGAGCTCATTCGCCTGCTCTCGCGCCAGCAGATCCGCGCGAGCGTGTTCATCGCCAGCGGCATGGACAACCGCGTGCTCACGTCTGCCGAGCAGCTCGGCCGCTCGCTGGGCCTGAACATGATCGGCGTGATGCAGAAGCCCATCATGCTCGCGGACCTCGAAGCGACGCTCACCGCGCAGATGACCGCCGAGCCGCAGGTCGGCGAACCGGACCTGCGCCGCGCGATCGATCGCGGCCAGCTGCGCGTGCACTATCAGCCCAAGACCGCGCGCCGTTACGGTCAGTGGTGCGTCACGGCGGTCGAGGCGCTGCTGCGCTGGGAGCATCCCGAGCACGGCATGATCTTTCCGGACGACTTCATCCCGCTCGCCGAGCGCACCGGCCTGATCGCGGCGATGACCGATTTCGTGCTGCAGGAAGGCGTGCGCCAGATGGGCGCGTGGCAGGCGCAGGGCCTCGAGCTCGCGCTCACGGTGAACATGTCGCCGAAGCTGGTGACGGACCTCGAGTTCCCGGACCGCCTCGCGGCGCTGCTGGAGAAGGCGGGCGTGAAGAACTCTCAGCTCACGCTCGAAGTGACCGAGACCGCGGCGCTCGAAGATCCGGCGCGCACGCTCGACATCCTGACACGCCTGCGCGTGAAGGACATCGGCCTGTCGCTCGACGACTTCGGCACCGGCTATTCCTCGCTGACGCAGCTCTACCAGATGCCGTTCAACGAGATGAAGATCGACAAGTCGCTCGGCATGGAGATCCAGTCGAGCCGCGAGGCGCGCACCATCGTGCGCTCGCTCATCGACCTGGCG